>WBZS01000171.1_pt1 | contig 118970 bp, 117 predicted proteins | sample 5204201 | NCBI WGS metagenome assembly WBZS01 (sample SAMN12344357, study PRJNA552823) | activated sludge metagenome | biome: Activated sludge suspended growth; feature: Nitrification reactor; material: Wastewater; isolation source: activated sludge from nitrification reactor of wastewater... | reverse complement strand
CGTCGATCTCGGTCGCCATCGTCGCCGTCACCGTCGGCCTGCGCCTGACCTGGGGCACCATGCCGCTGTCCGCCGGGCTGGTCGCCATCCTGCTCTCGCCGGAGGCCTACTGGCCGGTCCGTCGGGTCGGTGCGGAGTTCCACGCCGCCGCCGACGGCGCCGAGGCGATCACCGGCATCCTGGCGCACCTCGCCGCCCGCACGGACCCGGCATCCGCGACCCCGGCCCCCGCGACCCCAACCCCCGCGACCCCGGGAGCGCGACGCGACGAGGTGGGGGTGCACGCCACCGGCCTCACCTACTCCTACCCCGGCACCGACGAGCCCGTCCTTACCGAGGTCTCGCTGGCCGCTGGCCCGGGGCTCACGGTGCTCACCGGACCCTCGGGCGTCGGCAAGACGACCCTCCTCGAACTCCTCGCCGGACTGCGCGAACCCGACGCCGGTCGGGTGCATCGGGGACCCACCCACCTGGTCACCCAGCGCCCCTTCCTGCCCGCCGGCACGATCCGTGACGCCCTGACCCTGGGCGCTCGGGCGACCGACGCCCAGGTCTGGGAAGCTCTGCGCGAGGTCGCGCTCGACGGGTTCGTCGCCGGTCTCCCGCTGGCCCTGGCCACGACCCTCGGCGACGACGGGTTCGGGCTGTCGGCCGGCCAGCGGGCCCGGCTTGCCCTCGCCCGCGCCCTGCTCTCCGGGGCGCCCGTCATCCTCCTCGACGAGCCGACGGCCCACCTGGACGAGGCCGCGAGTGCCGTGGTCCATGACGTCATCGCGGAGTTGGCGACCCGGCACACCGTCGTCGTCGTCACCCACCGACCGGAACTCGTCGAACGGGCCGACCAGCACGTCCACCTCGGGCATCAGGGCGCGGAGGTTCGGCCGTGACCCGTCGACGCCCGAGCCTCGCCATCGTCATCGCCGGCCTGCTCGGCGGTGCCGCCACCGCCTCGGGCATCGCGCTGACCGCGACGTCGGGGTGGCTCATCGTGCGCGCGTCGGAACAACCGGTGATGCTCACGCTGCTCTCGGCGATCGTCGCCGTGCGCACCTTCGGCATCGCACGCCCCTTCTTCCGCTACGTCGAACGCGTCCGGTCGCACGACGCGGCGCTCGACGACCTCGCGCGCCGCCGAACCGGGATCTATGCCGCCCTCATCCCGCTGACCCCGGCCCGACTCGGGCGCGGATCCCGATCGACCGTGCTCGCCGGGGTCGTCGACGACCTGACCGACACGGTCGAGTCCCAGGTGCGGGTGAGCGTGCCGCTGCTCTCGAGCGTGCTGGCCGGCGTCCTCGCGGTGCTGTTGGCCGCCTGGATGTGGCCGCCGGTGGGTCTGGCCCTGGCCGCCCTGCTCGTCGTGCTGGCGCTCGCCTGCGCCCTGGCCTGGCGGCTCGAATCCCGTTCCCAGCACGAGCTGCTCGCGGCCCGCGCCGAGGTGCACCGGGTCTCCGACCTCGTCGCCCGGCACACCGACGACCTGCGAGCCGTCGGTGGCGAGGGCAGGGCGCTCGCCTGGCTCGATGCGGCCCATGAGGCCTGGGCACGGGCGACCCGCACCCAGTCCCACGGCCGGGCGCTCGTCGCGGCCCTCATCCTTGTCGGCACCGGCCTGACCGCGATCTGGTGTGGCCTGCTCGCCCAGTCCGCCGACGTCTCCGGCCCGGTCAAGGCCCTGCTGGTCGTCATCCCGGTGGCGGTCGGCGACGCCCTCGCGCCGCTGGCGGAGGCGATGCGCGCCCTGGCCCGCGCCGAGGGCAGTAGTCGCCGGCTCGTGCACCTCCTCGACCAGACTCCGGCCGTCGCCGACGTCTCCGACGGCGCCGACATCGCCGATGTCGCCCCCGCCGCCGGGCCCACCTCGACTCCGCCCCCTCACCCCGCCCGCCGGGACCAGCGGCCGGTGCCCCACCTGAGCCTGCGTGACGTCAGCGCGAGCTGGACGGGCATACACCTCGACCTGGCCCCGACCACCCTCGACCTGCCACCGGGCCGTCGGGTCGCGCTCATCGGCAGCAACGGCTCCGGGAAGTCCACCCTCCTGGCCGTGCTCGCCCGCCATCTCGACCCGGCCGCCGGCAGGTATGCCGTCGACGGCACCGACGCGTGCACCCTGCCCCTGGAGTCGGTGCGCTCGCTCATCGCGATCGTCGACGACGAGCCGCACGTCTTCGCCTCAACGCTGCGCGCCAACCTCCTCGTGGCATCGCCGGAGGCCGACGACGAGGAGGCGATCGCCGCCCTCCGCCGCGCCGGACTGAGTCGCTGGTTCGATGGGCTGCCGGCCGGGCTCGACACGGCCCTGGGCACCGGCGGCCGCGGTATCTCCGGCGGCGAGCGCGCGCGCCTGGCGCTCGCCCGGGCCCTGCTCTCCCGCCGCCCGGTCATCCTCCTCGACGAGCCGGTGGCCCACCTCGACCACGCCACGGCGGTCGCGATCGTCGCCGACCTGGTGGCCGCCACCGACGACCCCGCCGACACGCGGACCGTCGTCATGGTCAGTCACCGCCCGGAGGGGCTCGAGGGCTTCGACACGATCATCGACCTCACCCCCGTCGGCACCCTCGTCGGCACCCCCGGCTCCTCCTCCGCCTTCACCCCCGATACGCACTGAGCACCACGACAGGAGCACCCATGTCCCCGGTCTCGACCAGCAGTCCTCGACTCGGCGATCTCGAACGCGCGGTCATGGAGCACCTGTGGGTGTCCGCGGCGGGCCACCCCGAGGGAGTCACCGTCCGTGAGGTGTTGGAGAGCTTCGAGGGCCAAAGGGAGATCGCCTACACGACGGTGATGACCGTGCTGGACCGGCTCGCCAAGAAGGGACTGGTCACCCGGGTCCTCGACGGTCGCGCCTGGCGCTACCGTCCCGCGGACACCCGAGAGGCGCTGACCGCGGCGACGATGCGGCGGACCCTCGACGACATGGAGGTCACGGACCGACGCGCGGCGCTCATGCACTTCCTCGACGGGGCCACCGAGGAGGAGATCGAGGATCTCCGCTCGGCGTTGGCCGAGGTGGACGCCCGTCGGCCAAGACTCGGGCTTCGACTGCCCCGCCGGCGCTCCTGACCCGCGCGCCGCTGCCGGAGGGACGCCCCTGACCATGATCGCCCTGCTGCTCGTCGCCGTCGCCGTCGGACTGGCCTGGCCAGCCCCCCGGTTGATGGCGCGCGCCCAGGTGTTCCGTCGATCGCCGCGCGCCGCCCTCTTCGCGTGGCAGGCGGTCACCCTCAGCGCGATCCTCGCGGCACTGGCGGCCGCCCCGGCCATCGCACCGATGGTGCTCTTCGACGGCCAGGCCGTGTGGCAGCACTTCATGATCCTCGCGCTCGCCGCGGCGGTGAGCGGGATCATGCTGGCGCGGCTGCTCATCGCCGGACACTCCATCGGGCGACGGATGCGCGTGCTGCGTCATCGGCACCGCGAGGTCGTCGACATCATCGCCCTCGACCACGAACCCGACAGCCGGGTCCGCGTCCTCGACCACCCGGACCCCACGGCATACTGCCTGCCCGGGCGGGACTCGCGCGTCGTCGTCTCCCAGGGGGTCCTGGCCCACATGTCTCCGCGGGCCTTCCAAGCGGTCCTGGCCCATGAGGGCGCCCATCTGGCGGCGCGGCACGACCTGCTCGTCGAGTTCTTCTCGGTCATTCACGAGACGGTGCCCGCACCGTTGCGGTGCAGCGCCGCGATGCGCGAGGTACGCCTGCTCATCGAGGCCCTGGCCGACCGAGCCGCCGTCGCCCGGGTCGGTCCGGAGGCGACCACGGCCGCCCTGCTCACCCTGGCGGGCAGCCGCGCCCCCGAGGCCGCGATGGCGGCCGGGGTCGGGGCGACCGCCACCCGCGTCGAGTTGATCCGACAGGCGCGACCGCGGCCGCTGTTGAGTGCCGTGATGTACGTGTATGCCGTGGGGCTGATGGCGCTCCCGCTGGTCCTCCTCGCGAAGGCCTGGTCCGCTCTCTGAGCCCAGGGCCCCGCCCTCAAACCCTTAGGCGCGTGAAGAAGTGTCGCGATCGCGACACTTCTTCACGCACTCAAGCGGTCAGGCCCAGGACGGGGGCGGAGGCGGGGGAGGCGCGGCGTCTCCGGCGGGTGAGGGCGGTGGGACGGGTGCGGGCGGCGGGGCGGGTGCGGGCGGCGGGGCGGGTGCGGGCGGGGGTGGTTGGTGCGCGGCCGCTGCGGCTCCCGGGGGTGGGGGTGGCGGGGCGGTCGTCGGGCCACCGAAGACCCCACCGCCCGGCGCGGGCGGGGGCCCACCGCCGATGCGCAATGCCGCCAGCGACCCCGCCCCCTCCATCCGACGAAGCGCCGCCAGGACGTGCTCCTTCTGGGTGGCGTCGACGGGCTGGCCGTGCTGCTCACGCCAGACGATGAGCCCGTAGTCGCGCAACACGGCATCGGACTCGTGGGCGCCGCGCCCGGCCGGGCCGGCCGGGCCGGCCGGGCCCGCCGGCCCGCCCATCGGGGGCTGGCCGGGCACCGAGATCCCCGCGTTGCTCATCGCCTGGTCGGCCTTGGCCGCCAGATCGTTGGCGGCGGCCTTGGCGCGTTCGAAGAAGCTCATCGTCGTGCTCCCTTCATCGGGGTCGACCCGGATGGCCCACCCAGACCACGTCCGACTCTAGGACGCGACGGGCCCTCACGGCATACCTTTGGGGGGGAGGGTGCGGCGCAGGGTGCGCCGGCCCGAAACGGCAGGGAGGCCACGATGACCGTTCACGGTTCGCTGTTCCAGGAGTTCAAGGAGAAGGAGGGTCAGGACCCCTTCTCGCTGCAGAACAAGAAGATGCTGCGCGTCGAGATGAAGTACGGGCCGGTCCAGGCACTCGCCGGGTCGATGGTTGCCTACCAGGGCGACGTCCGGTTTGCCAACCGGGGGGCCGGGGGCCTGGGCAAGATGTTCAAGGCCGCCGTCACCGGCGAGGGCTTCAACTCGATGGAGTGCACCGGCAGCGGCGAACTCTTCCTCGCCGACAACGCCTCCGAGATCCAGATCATGTACCTGGACAACGACGCGATCTCGGTCAACGGCAACAACATCCTCGCCTTCAGCTCCTCGATCCAGTGGGACATCCACCGGATCCAGGGGGCCGGCGCGATGGTCGGCGGCGGGCTCTACAACGTGGCGCTGCGCGGCACCGGATACGTCGCCATCACGACCAAGGGTGACCCGGTCTGCCTGGACGTGGCCGGCGCCCCGACCTTCGCCGACGCGCAGGCGGTCGTCATGTGGACGTCCGGGGTGACGATGAACGTGCGGGTCGACTCCGGCGGCATCGGCTCGATGATCCGTGGCGGCACGGGCGAGTCGTTCCAGCTGGCCTTCGGTGGCCAGGGGTACGTGTTGGTCCAGCCGAGCGAGTCCGTCACGGATGGTGCCGGCGGCCAGGGCGGCTCCGGTGGCGCTCCGAGCGCGGGCGCGGTGCTGGGCGGTCTCCTCGGCGGCCGGTGACGGACCAGCGGACGGCGGGCGGACGGCATACGGAACAATCATCGGTATGCCGTCCGTCACCGACACCGACATCCTCACCATTGCGCGCGAGCAGGTGCTCGAGCGCGGCGAGGCCCTGACGTACGACCAGATCCTCGCGGTGCTGCGCACCGGCGATGACCGGCTCGCCGACCTGCTCGCGCTCGCGCACGAGGTGCGGATGAAGTTCCAGGGCCCGAGTGTCGAGGTCGAGGGCATCGTCTCGCTGAAGACCGGAGGCTGCCCCGAGGACTGTCACTTCTGCAGCCAGTCGGGGCAGTTCACCAGCCCGGTGCGTTCGGTCTGGCTCAACATCCCCGAGTTGGTCCGCGCGGCCAAGCAGACCGCGGCGACCGGGGCGAGCGAGTTCTGCATCGTCGCCGCCGTCCGGGGACCCGACGACAAGCTCATGGAGCAGCTGCGCGAGGGGGTGGCCGCGATCCGGGCGGCCGTCGACATCAATGTCGCCGCCTCCGTCGGGATGCTGACCCAGGCCCAGGTCGACGACCTCGTCGACATGGGCATCCACCGCTACAACCACAACCTCGAGGCCGGTCGGTCCTTCTTCCCCCGCGTCGTGACCACCCATTCGTGGGAGGAGCGCTGGGAGACCTGCGAGATGGTCAAGCGGTCCGGCATGGAACTCTGCTGCGGCGGCCTGGTCGGCATGGGCGAGACGCTCGAGCAGCGGGCCGAGCTGGCCGCCGACCTGGGGCGCCTGGAGCCGCACGAGGTACCGCTCAACTTCCTCAACCCCCGCCCGGGCACTCCCTTCGGCGACCTTGAGCCGATGGCCACCAACGATGCCCTCCGCACGATCGCTTCCTTCCGGCTGGCGCTGCCGCGCACCATCCTCCGCTATGCCGGGGGGCGCGAACTGACCCTCGGTGACCTCGGCACCCGGGACGGGTTGCTCGGCGGGATCAACGCGGTCATCGTCGGGAACTACCTGACCACCCTGGGGCGGGACCCGAAGGAGGACCTCGAGCTGCTGGCGGACCTCGAGATGCCGGTCCGCGCGCTCAACGAGACGTTCTGAGGGCGGTCGTCGGGATGCCGTTCGGTCCGGCCGGACTCGATGGGCCCCTTCCTGGTGAGGGGGGCGATGCGTCGTACTGTGCCGCATGCGGGGGCCGGGTCGCCGGGGCGGACCACACCCGGTGCGACCGGCGTCTGGAGCTCGAACCCCCGCGCTACTGCGGCCACTGCGCTCGCCGGATGAAGGTGCAGGTCGTGCCCGGCGCCTGGACCGCGACGTGTGTCGAGCACGGCACGGTCGAGCACTCCACCTGGACGTGACCCAGGGGCCCGTGCTCGGGCTCGGCCCCGGGTTCGTCTGGAACGGGAGTCCGCATCGGGACGTGGCAACGACCAGGGGCCCGTGCTCGGGCTCGGCCCCGGGTTCGTCTGGACCGGGGAGTCCGCATCGGGACGTGGCAACGACCTGAGGCCCGCGCTCGGGCTCGGCCCCGGGCTGGCCCGGACCCCCCTCATCGTCAGTCGGGGAGCTCGTAGGTGAGCACCCACGTGTGACCATTGGCGGCGTCCAGCTCGAGGCGACCGGTGAGCCCGACGAGTTCCCCGTGACCGGACCCGGGGACGACGACATACGTCAGGTCGGCCCGACCCTGCGTCATCAGGCCGAGCTGGGCGAAGGCCAGCCCACCGGCTCGCCCCGCCAACGTCCCCTCCACGATCTCCAGGGCGACATAGCCGGCGGCACCCGCACCGGGGTCCCCCGCGGACACCATGACGCCATGGCCGATGCCCGCGAGATCGCCGTGCCACGTCTTGGTCAACCCGAACCGGGCGGTTCGGTCCACCAGCGCGCCCTCCGGGCTCATGATGATCTCGAAACTTCCTCGTGCGATGCCCTCTCCCATGCACCCCACAGTGCCAGAGGCCCCCGACACCGAGCCCACCCCAGGGTGAAGAATGGGCGGCAATGACCGACGACCCGACCGGGCACGAAGACCTGCTCGCCTTCGACCGCGAGCACCTCTGGCATCCCTATGCGTCCGCGCTCACCCCCAGCGCCCCTTACCTCGTGGAGTCCGCGGCCGGCATACGACTTCGGTTGCGGGACAATGCTGGTCGCCCCCGTGAGGTGATCGACGCGATGTCCTCGTGGTGGTGCGCCATCCACGGGTATGCCGTGCCCGCCCTCGACGCCGCCGCTCGCTCCCAGCTCGGCCGAATGAGTCACGTGATGTTCGGCGGGCTGACCCACGAACCCGCCGTGCACCTCGGGCGGCGGTTGGTGGCGATGACGCCGGAGCCGCTCGAGCAGGTGTTCTTCGCGGACTCGGGGTCGGTGGCCGTCGAGGTCGCGATGAAGATGGCGTTGCAGTTCCAGATCGCCCGCGGGGAGCGACGCACCCGCTTCTTCACGATCCGCGGTGGCTATCACGGCGACACGTTCTCGCCGATGTCGGTGACCGATCCCGACGGCGGGATGCACTCCCTGTTTCGGGGCGTGCTGCCCGAGCACGTCTTCGCGCCACGCCCGCCCGCCGGGCTCGACGGCATCCCCACGGATCCGGACCTGACGGCGTGGGAGTCCGCCACCCGGGCTCTGTATGCCGAGCACGCCGCCGAGATCGCGGCGGTCATCCTCGAACCCGTGCTCCAGGGCGCGGGGGGGATGCACGTCTACAGCCCGTATGCCGTCTCGGTACTGCACTCGCTGGCCCGCGACCACGGGGCGCTCGTCATCCATGACGAGATCGCCACCGGCTTCCACCGGACCGGGCCACTGTGGGCCGCCAACCACGGAGCGGCCCTCGGCGCCGACCTCGTCCCGGACATCCTCTGCCTCGGCAAGGCCCTGACCGGGGGCTACCTCACGCTGGCCGCGGTGCTCTGCACCCACGACGTCGCGGTCGGGGTCTCCTGCGGCGAGGCCGGAGGCCTCATGCACGGGCCGACGTTCATGGCCAACCCGCTGGCCTGCGCCGTGGCCTCGGCATCGCTGGATCTGTTGCAGGACAACGATGCTCCCGGCCAGGTGGCGCGGATCGAGCGTGGTCTGGACTCGGGCTTGGCACCGGCGCGGGACCTCGGCTCGGTCCTCGACGTGCGCACCATCGGGGCGGTCGGTGTGATCCAGTTGCGCGAGCCGGTCCGCGTCGCGGAGGTCACGGCCGCGGCCATCGATCGCGGCGTCTGGGTGCGTCCGTTCCGCGACCTCGTCTACACGATGCCGCCCTACGTCACCTCCGACGACGACCTCGCCATCCTGACCGGAGCTCTGGTCGACTCAGTCGCGGCCGTTCACGGCTGAAGCCCCAGGGCCTTCGCTCAGGATCGCCGCGACACGCTTCCTACCCTGAACGGTGATGCGATGGTTCGCCCGACCGAAGGGCTCCCGTCGCACGAGACGCCGTCGGCAGAGGTCAGCCAGCCAGGCTCGACAGACCTCGTCCGGCATGGCCAGGGCAGCTCCGATCCGGTGCGAATTGGCAGCGCCGACCTCCTCAAGCGCGAGAAGCACCGCATCGCCGGGTGATGACGTCAGGATTGGGACCGGCTGCCCGCCGGACATCCGTCGCCATCGGCGAAGGACCAGGAGCAGACGCACGCCCCACATCGTGGCCGCGCAGACACCAATCCCGTGCACGACAAGGCGTCCATCGGGGGTCAGCCCGCTGCGCCGGGCGAGGACCACCACGAGGAGGGCGGCCAGCGCGGACCAACCGATCTCCCACATCACGTCCTTGGTTCGCTGCGGATCGACCGGCAACACCAGCGAGGTCAGAGGCAACAGCGCGGCGGACAGTACGAGTGCCGCCATGGCTGAGGGGCTGGCCGCCTTCCCCAGCGGGACCCACGAGACGAAGAGGATGGCGGAGATCACCATGATCGCCGCCACACCCACCGTGATCGACCCGGTGACCGGGTCCAAAACGGGGATTCGCCCACGGACATCGAGCGCCTCGACGCGGTCGGCAGCCGATGGCATGGGCGGGTAGTTCGTCATGGACGCGGGCCGAGGACGCGGTCCAGGGAGAGACGGCCTGCGGGCGTGATCAGGCACATGCCACTCGCAGACTCGGTGCTGAGCAGGCCTCGGCAAGTCAGGTCCGCCACCCATTGGCTAGCCAGCTGCACCGGCATGCCGAGCACCTCGGCCAGCCGCTCGGGACGCACCGTCCGCGCCGACTCCGCGACGAGCAACGTGGCCAACCCCGGCGACGACGTGAGGACAGGCTGCACCGGCACCCGGTCGGGGAACCTCGGGCCCATGAGTTGCCCTCGCCAGTTGCGGCTGCGAGCCAGCAGCTTCCGCCCCGACACCAGGACAACGGCCACGTTCACCAGGGCGAGGGAACACATGAGAACGGCCACATAGAACCCAGCGAACGCCGGGCCGAGCGCCTGCCAATGCCACAGCCGCCACGTGGCCAGGATCACCTGCCCAGCACCGACGAGGACGACGATCAGCGCGGTGACCACGGGCGCGCGAGCCCACCACTGGTCCCGCCGGTCTGCAACGACGATCCGGCCCCGCACCGAGCGAGCCTGGGCGACCTCGGCATCGGAGGGCACGGCATACCCGGCCAGTGGATCGAGGACCGGCGCCCACCCAGCGACCAGCGGCGCGACGGCGCCGCCCGACATCGCTGCGGGCTCCCCCCGCGTCACCGTCATACGACGAATGTAGGACGCGGACCGCCCCCGCGTAAGGGTCTCGCCGCACCGGGGAAGCCGTTGCTCGACAATGTGCCCATGCGGATCGTCGTCGTTGGGGCCGGAAGCATCGGCTGTCACCTGGGCGGGCTGCTCGCCGCCAACCCCACGACCGCGCTCACCCTCGTCGGGCGCCCGGCGATCGGGTATGCCGTCGACACCTGCGGGTTGACCACCGGCACCCCCGACGGGCGCAGGGCGACCACCCCGGCGGGTCGGGTGACCATGGCCACCGACCTCACCGGCGAGGTGCTCGCGGCGACCGACCTCGTGATCGTCACCGTCAAGGCCAAGGACACCGACCGGGTCGGCCGCCAACTGGCCGCGGCCGGCCTGCCCCCGACGACGCCGGTGCTCTGCCTGCAGAACGGGCTGCACGGCACGGACCGTCTCGCCGCCGCCCTCCCCGACCACCGGATGCTCGCGGGCATGGTGCCCTTCAACGTGGTGCACGAACGCCCGGCCACCTTCCTGCGCACGACCTCGGGCACCATCGTCGTCGACGCCGACCCGGCGCTCGACCCGCTGGTCGCGACGGCGCGGGGCGCCGGGCTCACCCTCCGCCGCAGCCACGACATGGCCGCCGTGCACACCGCCAAACTGCTGCTCAACCTCAACAACGCGGTCAACGCCCTGTCCGGCCGACCGCTGCGGGACGAACTCGCCGATCGTGACTTCCGGCGCGTCCTGGCCGCGAGCCAACGAGAGGCGCTGGCCGTCCTCGCCGCCGAGGGCCGCGCCCCGGCCCGGCTCACCCCGCTCCCGGCGAGCCTCATGCCGAGCATCCTCGAAGCTCCCACCCCGATCTTCCGGGTCCTGGCCCGCACCGCGCTCTCGGTCCATCCGCAGGCCCGGTCGTCGATGGCCGACGACCTCGAGCTCGCCCGGCCCACGGAGATCGCCGAGCTCCAGGGCGAGGTCAGCCGGCTCGGTCGAGTCCACGGCCTGCCGACTCCGGTCAGCGACGCCCTGGTGCGCCTGGTCCGCGCGGCCGAACTCGCCGGACCCGACCGGCGCGCGTGGTCCGGCGCCGAACTCCGTCAGGCCGTCACGACGGCGGGCGACGCAGCGACAGCGTGACGAGCACCGGGCCCGAGCGCCGCGCCGACGGCCCGGCCGAGCCGCACCCCGCCGACCCGTCCACCTGACCCGACGCGCACGAGCCGCACCCGCCGTCCGGGCACCCGACCGCCAACTCCCGCGCCTCGATCCGGCCGGCCCGCACGAGGTGATCCACGCCGGCCCGGACCACGTCGACCGACAGCCCGGTCCGCGCAGCGACGTCGGCGAGCGAGTGGGCGCCGTCGGCGAAGGCGGCCAGGACCGCGGTCAGCGGGCCGCCCGCCGGGGACCCGGCCGGAGCATGACTCACCAGAACAACCGGCCGACCTGGAAGACGAGCACGGCGAGCACCCAGGCGACGACCAGTTGGAGCCCCACCCCGAACGCCGTCCACTTCAGGCCGATCTCCCGCTTCTGCGCGGCCAACGTCGCCACACACGGGGTGTAGGCCAGCAGGAACACCATGAAGGCGAACACGGCCACACCCGCGTGACCCCCCGACGAGGCCTCGAAGGTGTGCAACAACTGGTGACCCAGCGACCCCTCGGCCCGTCCCGGCGAGGGGTCCGCGACGGCATACGTCTGGGCCCACGACGAGATCACGGCCTCCTTGGCGATGAACCCGACGACGAGCGCCGACACCGACTCCCACTGCCCGAAGCCGGCCGGCGAGAGGAGGGGGGCGACGACGCGGGCGATCTCGGCATACAGGCTGTCGGCGACCGGAACCGCCGCGAACGTCCCCGCGCCCGGCCGGCCCGGGATCGACTGCAGCACCCAGACGACGACCACGGTCGCGACGATGATCCCCGACGCGGTCTTGAGGAATCCCTTGAGCCGCAACCACATCACCGACATCGACAGCCGCAGCGTCGGCCGCTGGTAGGGCGGGAGGTCGAGGACCAGCGGGTCGGTGCCGACCATCCGCCACAGCGTCGCGCGCAGCATCAGCCCGACGAGGACGACGAGCAGGATCGACACCAGATACATCCCGAAGACGACCGTGCCCGCGCGCTCCGGGAAGAACGTCGTCGCGAGCAGCACGTAGACCGTCAGGCGCGCCGTGCAGGAGGTGAAGGGCACCAGGAGCGCGGTGAGGATCCGGTGCCGGGCGTTGGGCAGGATCCGGGTCGCCGCGATCGCCGGCACGTTGCACCCGAACCCGACGACGAGCGGCAGGAACGCGCGCCCGGGCAGCCCGAGCCGCGCCATCAACCGGTCGGTGACGACCGCGGCGCGGGCGAGGTAGCCGCTGTCCTCGAGGACCGCGAGCAGCAGGAACATCAGGGCCATCAGCGGCACGAAGGTGAGCAGCATGCCCACTCCGGCGATCAGGCCGTTGACGAGGAAGCCCTCGACGATCCCGCCGCCGAGCCCGATCGCCGCGAGGGCCGCCCGCACCCCGGCCGTCAGGGGGCCGCTGAAGAAGCCGTCGAGCGCGTCCTGCAGGGGCGCCGCCACGGTCGTCGTGATCTGGAAGACGAGCCACATGACCCCCAGGAAGAGCAGCGGCCCGATCACCGGGGCGGTCACCCACCGGTCGATCCGGTCCGACCAGGTCTGCCGCGTCTGGGCCTCCTCGCGGACACTGCCGGCGACCGCCGCCTCGATCCACCCGAAGCGCTCGTCGGCTAGGGCCAGGTCATCCGGCGCGTATGCCGTGGGGCCGGCGACCGGCGACGCTTCACCTCGGGCGCGGGGAGCCACCGGGCCGGCGTCGAGCGCCGCCCGGACCAGCTCGGCGAGGACCTCGTGACCGCGACGACGACGGGGATCGAGGGCGACGACCGGGCACCCGAGCGCCCGCTCCAGGGCGGCCGTGTCCACCGAGACCCCGCGCCGCTCACCGACATCCCCCATCGTCAGGGCGACGACGACCGGCAACTCGCTCTCCCGGATCTGGGCGACCAGGTAGAGGCTGCGGGCCAGGTGGGCGGCACTCACGACGACGACGACGGCCGCCGGACGCTGCGGCGAGGAGGGCGCGAGCAGGTCGCGGGTCAGTTCCTCGTCCGGGCTCAACGGGTCGAGGGAGTAGGCCCCGGGCAGGTCGACGAGGGCCAGTTCCTCCCCGTCGGCCAGCCACGAACCCCGGCCGACCTCGACCGTCGTGCCCGGCCAGTTGCCGACCGTGCGACGGGCCCCGGTCAGGGCATTGAAGAGTGTGGACTTGCCGACGTTCGGGGCGCCGGCCAGGGCGACCACCCGCGACCCGACGGGCGCCTGTCGAGCGCCCCCCTCCTCGTGGCAGTTCGGGGCTGCGGCCGGCAACTCGGCCAGGCTGCCCTGTCGATCGGGCGTGAGGGTCATCCGTGCGACTCCGTCGCGATCGCCGCCAGCACCGACTTCGCGAGCGCGATCCGGCTGCCCGCGACCTCGACGACCCGCCCGCCGCCGGCCGTGTGATGCCTGGGCGTCACGGTCGCCCCGGGACGCAGGCCAAGCTCGGCCAGCCGCCGCACCAGGGGGTGGGGGCCCTCGACCTCGCGCACGATCGTCGCGGCACCGGTGGTCGCGCGGTCGAGCGAGAGCAGGGGACGGGTCACGACAGGTGAGCATACGCGCGGGTTAGGGGACCCTAACGACGCCTGTTCCGCTCTGAGGCACGGCTCACACCGCTGGGTTTGGGAGGATGCCGGGGTGAATGAACAGTGAGTGACCTCCGCGCGCGCCTTCGGGCCGCCGCCCGGGAGCGCGACCGGCTCGGCCTGACCCGCACGCTGCACACCTTCGACCCCACCGCGGTGCTCGACCTCGCCGGCAACGACTACCTCGGGCTGCGCACGCACCCCCGAGTCATCGAGTCCGCGGTCGAGGCCACCCGCGCCCACGGGGGCGGAGCCGGCGCCTCCCGGCTGGTGACCGGCACCCTGGCGATCCACGACGACCTCGAACGGGCGCTGGCCGTTCTTGTCGGTGCCCCCACCGCCCTCGTGCTCTCCAGCGGGTATGCCGCCAACCTCGCCGTCCTGACCTCGTTGGCCGACCGCGACACGCTCGTCGTGAGCGACGCACACGCGCATGCCTCGCTCATCGACGGGGCCCGCCTGAGCCGCGGCACCATCGCCGTCGCCGAGCACAACGACGTCGACCACGTGCGGTCCCTGCTCAGCGAGCGCAGCCAGGCGCACGCCGTGGTCGTCGTGGAGTCGATCTACTCGGTGTTCGGGGACGCCGCGCCGTTGGCCGACCTCGTGCAGGTGACGGCGGAGAAGGGTGCGGTCCTGGTCGTCGACGAGGCGCATGCACTGGGAGCGGCAGGACCTGCCGGGGCCGGGCTCATGGCGAAAACCCTTGGGGGGCAGCCGTTTCCCGAGCACGTGGTGCTCACCGGGACGCTGTCCAAGGCACTGGGGAGCCAGGGCGGTCTGGTGCTGGCACACGCCGAGGTCAGGGAGCACCTGGTCAACACCGCCCGGCCCTTCATCTACGACACGGGTCTCGCGCCGGGCGCGGCGGGCGCCGCCCTGGGGGCCCTGGCGGCACTCGCCGACGAGCCCGCCCTGCTCGATCGGTTGACCGAGAACGCCGAGGCCCTGGCCCGAGCCTGTGGCATTCAGGCCCCCGACGGCGCCGTCATGTCGGTGCGGATGCCCGGACCGGACGAGGCCCTGGCCGCGGTCGCGGTGGCGCAGCGGGACGGCATGCGCATCGGCTGCTTCCGGCCACCCTCTACCCCCGACGGGACCTCGCGCCTTCGCCTGACGGCGCACGCGCACCACACCGCCGAGCAGCTCACCCGGGCCGCGTCCGTGCTGGCGGAGGTGTTGCCCCGATGAGCCTGTCCCTCCCGGCCGTCGTCCTGATCACCGGCACCAGCACGGAGGTCGGCAAGACGATCGCGACCGCGGCCCTGGCCTGTGCGCTGCGGGCGCGGGGCACCGACGTCGCGGTGGTCAAGCTCGCCCAGACGGGTGTCACCGAAGACGAGGAGGGCGACGCCCAGGTGGTGGCCCGGCTCACCGGCGGAGCCGTCGGCGGGCCGGTGCACACGCAGGAGTTCCTCCGGCTGCCCGAACCCCTGGCCCCGGACACCGCGGCCCGCCGGGCCGGGATCGCCCTCCCGCCCGTCGCCAGCCACCTGCCCCGGATCGGTGAACTGACCAGCCAGTTCCCGGTCGTCCTCGTCGAGGGCTCGGGAGGGCTGCTCGTGCGACTCGACGAGCGGGGTGGGACCCTGGCCGACCTGGGCGTGGCGTTGCGTTACAAGGGCACCAGTTGCGGGGTCGTCCTGGTCGCCGCCGCGGGCCTGGGGACCCTCAACCACTCCGCCCTGACCGCCGAGGCGCTGCGCCACCGCGACCTTCCGCTGCTCGGGAGCATCGTCGGATCGTGGCCCGACACGCCCGGCCTGGCCGAGGAGTGCAATCTCATGGACCTGCCCCGGGCGACCGGCGCTGCCGTGCTCGGGCGGCTCCCGAACGGCGCCGGCGCCCTGCCACCCGCGGCCTTCGCGGAGGCTTCACCCCGCTGGCTACCCACCCTCTCCCAGTGAACCCTCAGTCGCCCACGGCATGATTTCCCCCATGCCCGCGCCCTCCTCGGACCGCTCGACACGTCCCGTGTCGGTCGACCCCTACCGGGTCACCGTCGTCTGCTGGGGCAACATCTGTCGATCCCCGATGGCGGAGTTCGTGCTGCGATCGGCCTTCGAGAGGGCCGGTCTCGGCGACCGGGTCGTCGTGAACTCGGCCGGCACCTCGACCGACGAGCTCGGCCGCCCGATGGACCCACGCACGATGGCGGCCCTGGAGCGCCACGGCGTATCCGACACCGGGTTCGCGACCAAGCGAGCCCGGCAGTTCCGGCCGGAGTCCTTCGACGAGGCGGACCTCGTCCTCGCCGCAGATCACGTGCATGACGAGATCCTGCGGCACCGGGCCCGCTCGCCGGAGGAGTCGGCCCGCGTGCACCTGCTGCGCTCCTTCGACCCCGCGGCGGTCGCCTCCGGCCAGGTGGGGATGGACGACCCGTGGTACGGGCGCGACGAGGACTTCGACACCACGTATGCCGAGATCGTCGCCGCCGCACCCGGGATCGTCGACCACGTCCGCCGCGCGCTCGACGCCCCCTGAGCCCCCCGCGGCGGCAGCCCCACGGCGTCGGCAGGCCCCACCGCGGCGGCAGCCCCCCGGCGACGGAAGCCCACGGCATACGGACTCCCGGTCGGTCCTGCCCGCGGCAATGGGAGGATGACGCCATGGGTTCGCTGGCTGACCTCACCCCACCGCTGGCTCTCGGCGCGCTCGACGGGCGCTACCGCGGGGCCGTCGCCGACCTCGTCGACCACCTGAGCGAGCCCGCGCTCAACCGGGCCCGGGTGCGCGTCGAGATCGAGTGGCTGATCCACCTCACCGACCGACAGGTGGTGCCCGGAGTCCGTCGCCTGAGCGAGGACGAGAAGGCCACCCTGCGCGCGATCGTCACCGACTTCGGGGCCGCCGAGATCGAGGAGATGGCCGCCACCGAGCGGGTCACCCAGCACGACGTCAAGGCCGTCGAGTACTTCCTCAAGAGGCGCCTCGTCGCGATCGCGCCAGCGGCGCAGGACGCGGGCCTCGCCGAACTCATCCACTTCTGCTGCACGAGCGAGGACATCAACAACCTCTCCTATGCGCTCATGGTCCAGGGCGCGGTCCGTCAGGTGTGGCTCCCGCGGGCCACGGCACTGGTCGAGAAGGTCGCGACCATGGCTTCGGACCTGCGCGAGGTGGCCCTCCTGGCGCACACCCATGGGCAGCCCGCGACCCCGACGACCATGGGCAAGGAGTTGGCCGTCCTCACGTGGCGCCTGCAGCGTCAGCTGCGCCGGATCGAGGACGCGGAGTTCCTCGGCAAGCTCAACGGCGCGACCGGCACCTACGGCGCGCACCTGGCCGCGGTGCCCGGGGCCGACTGGGAGGGGATCTCGGAGTCGTTCGTCGAGGGCCTGGGCCTGTCCTGGAACCCGCTGACCACCCAGATCGAGAGCCACGACTGGCAGGCGGAGCTGTATGCCGACCTGGCCCGGTTCAACCGGGTGCTGCACAACCTCTGCACCGACGTGTGGACCTACATCTCGCTCGGCTATTTCGCGCAGGTGCGCGGGCAGGGGACGGTCGGTTCCTCGACGATGCCGCACAAGGTGAACCCGATCCGCTTCGAGAACGCGGAGGCGAACCTCGAGGTCTCCAACGCGCTCTTCGACGTGCTCGCCGCCACACTCGTGCAGAGCCGTTTGCAGCGCGACCTCACCGACTCCTCGATGCAGCGCAACATCGGCGTCGCGTTCGGGCACTCGCTGCTCGCGATCGACAACGTCGCGCGGGGACTGGACGGCCTGGACGCGGTGCCCGAGGCGATGGCGCGGGACCTCGACGCCAACTGGGAGGTCCTCGGCGAACCCGTCCAGTCGGCGATGCGCGCCCTCGGGGCCCAGGGGGTGCCGGGGATGGAGGAGCCCTACGAGCGGCTCAAGGAACTCACCCGCGGGCGGCGGATCGGTCAGGCCGAGTTGGTCGCGTTCGTCCGGGGGCTGGGCCTGCCGGCCGAGGTCGAGGAGCGGCTCGCGGCGTTGACCCCGGCGACGTATGTCGGCCTGGCGCCCCAACTCGTCGATCACCTGCCCTGACCCCGGCGACGTATGTCGGCCCGGACCCCCGACTCGTCCCTCACCTCCCCCGACCCCCCCGACGTATGTCGGCCCGGACCCCCGACTCGTCCCTCACCTCCCCCGACCCCGGCGACGTATGTCGGCCCGGCGCCCCGACTCGTCCCTCACCTCCCCTGACCCCGCCCACTCTGCAGTTGCCCGCCATACGCAGGCATGACGGATGCCCGCCCCACGCAGGCATGGCGGATGCCCGCTATACGCAGGCATGGCGGATGCCCGCTATACGCAGGCAACTGCAGAGCGGCGTGATCGGGTGGCCCGGAGGTGGAGTTGACGACATGCCAGGTTCCATGGTTCATTAGTCGAGTAATGAACCTCGGAAGGATTCGACGATGACACCACCGACCGATGGTCGTCCGATCTTCATGGAGATCGCCGACCAGATCGCGGCGGACATCCTCGTCGGCACTTACGGGGAGGAGACCCAGGTCCCCTCGACGAATGAACTCTCCGTCCACTACCGGATCAACCCCGCCACGGCGGGCAAGGCACTTAACCGGCTCGTGGACGACGGGGTGCTCTACAAGCGTCGTGGACTGGGCATGTTCGTCGCCGCCGGTGCGCCCGAAGCGCTGCGGGCCCGCCGGCGAGCGGCCTTCGCGGACGATCACGTCCGCCCCTTCCTCGCCGAGGGCCATCGCCTCGGCCTCTCCCTCGACGACATCGTCGACCTCATCCGCAAGGACCACTCATGACCCCCCACCCCTCCAGCGCGGCCCAGCCGGGGATTCGTCTCGTCGGTGTGACGAAGCACTTCGGCAGCAAGGCGGTCCTCACCGGCGTCACCGCCGACCTGCCAGCCGGCAAGATCTACGGACTGCTCGGCGCCAACGGCGTCGGCAAGACCACGCTCATGTCGCTCATCTGCGGGCACTCCTTCCGCTCGAGCGGGGAGATCCTCATCGACGGCGTCGACCCGGTCGAAAACCCCGAGATCCTCCAACGCACCTGCTTCGTCCACGAGGACCAGCGCTACAACGACGTCCTCACGGTCGGCCAGATCCTCGTCGTGGCCCCCTCGTTCTATCCGGGCTGGGCCCAGGACACCGCCGACCGGCTGGTCGAGCGCTTCCGGCTGCCGAGGGCGACCAAGTCGAAGAAGCTCTCACGAGGCCAACGCTCTGCCCTGGCGATCACGCTGGGGCTGGCCAGCCGGGCGCCATACACCTTCCTCGACGAGCCCTACCTCGGCCTGGACGCGAGCGCGCGGTCGATCTTCTACGACGAGCTCCTCGCCGAATACACCACGCACTCAAGGACGTTCGTCCTCTCCACCCACCTCATCGACGAGGCCGCCAATCTCATGGAGGAGGTCGTCATCCTCGAGGACGGCGTCGTCGCCGTGCAGACCGATGTGGACGAGGCCCGCGAGGCAGCCTTCATCGTCCGGGGACGCGAGGCGGAGGTGCGGGCCTTGATCGGCGACCGGGAAGTCCTCACCAAACGTCGACTCGGCGCCCTGCTCTCCGCGACTGTCCGTGGCCAGGCGTCGGCCGACGACCACGCCCGCGCGGACCGTGACCACCTGTCGATCGAGCGGGCGACGCTCCAGGAGTTCGTCGCCGCCATCGGCATCCACTCCCTGGACTCCCAGGCCAACCACTCGAAGGTGGCGTCATGAACCGCATCGTCCCCAACCTGCGCCTCTACCTCGCCAATCGCACCTGGTCGGTGCTCAACCCCATCTACATCCTGGCCATCATGACCGGACTGACCGTCATCATCACGGCGATCATCGGCATCGCGACCGGTTTCCCGATCCCCGCAGACGTCCAGCAACAGATGCGCTTCAACGGCGGAGCCCTCTACTGCGTGCCCGGCTTCCTCATGTCGGTCGGAGCCCTGGCGATGAACCGGAACTTCTCGATGGCCCTGGCCTTCGGGTCTACGCGCCGGAACTTCTGGCTCGGCACGGCGACCGGCTTCGTCATCACCAGCCTGACGGTGGGCCTGGGCAGCCTCGTGGCGCTCGGCCTGGAACGGCTCACCAACCACTGGTTCATCGGCGCCCGGGCCTTCGACGTCGCCATGCTCGGCTACGGAGACATCGCGCAGGTCTTCTCCACCATGACGATCGTGGCGCTCCTGTCGCTCTTCCTCGGGGCGTTCTTCGGCACCGTCTACCGCGCCTTCGGGGCAGTCTGGACGACCCTGTCGGCGATCGGGCTCGGGCTGGTGCTCGCCGGCGGAGCGGCGCTCGTGGTGGCCAGCTGGTCCGACCTCTCGACCCTCATCGCGAACCTGGGGCCGTGGATCGCTCTCACGATCGCCTCGATCGTCACCCTGCTCGCGGCGGCCGGCAGCTACGTCGTCAACCGGTTCGCCACCGTCTGAGGGGGAGCGAAAGGGGGAGTGGCAGGACCTCGAGGAGATCTGCGAGGCCCTGCCCGAGGTCACCCGGGGGACGTCCTGGCACCAACCGGCATACCTCGTCGGCGGGAAGGCATTCGTGAGGTTCCAGCAGCACCTCGGCTGATATACCCCCATGGGGTATATTCGATCTCCGAGAGGAAGGGGTTGCCATGGCTGGCTACACCGATTCCAAGGAGGCGTACCTCAACCGCCTGAAGCGGATCGAGGGTCAGGTGCGCGGCATCCAACGGATGGTCGACGAGGACGTCTACTGCATCGATGTCCTCACCCAGATCAGCGCCGTCACCAAGGCGCTCCATGCGGTCAGCCTCGGCCTCGTCGAACAGCACATCGGCCACTGCGTCGTCGATGCCGCCCGCGAGTCCGACGAGGCGGCCGCCCTCAAGGTGCGCGAGGCGGCCGAGGCGATCGCCCGGCTGGTCCGGAGTTGACCATGAGCCAGACACACGAGGTTAACCTCGACATCACCGGCATGACCTGCGCCTCCTGCTCCGCGCGGATCGAGAAGAAGCTCAACCGGCTGGGCGGCATCGAGGCCGTCGTCAACCTTCCCCTCGAGAAGGCGACGGTCCGCTCGAGCGGGCCCATTCCGCTCGATAGCGTGCTCGCGACCGTGCGTGGATTGGGTTACGGCGCATCGGTGCACGCCGCGCCCGTGGTGAACGACGTCGCCACGGACACCTCGCCCGATGACCCCGTGGCCCCGACGGTGGAGCTTCGCCGGCGCGCCCTGGCCTCCCTCGTCCTCACCGTGCCCGTCCTCATCCTGGCGATGGTCCCCGGGGTGGATGTCCCGAACAACGCCTGGGTCCAGTTGGCCCTGACGACGCCGGTCGTCCTGTGGGCGGCCTGGCCGTTCCATCGCGCCGCCGCCGTCAATGCCCGCCACCTCGCTTCGACGATGGACACCCTGGTCTCCCTCGGCGTCCTCACCGCCTATCTGTGGTCGACGTATGCCGTCCTGTCCGGCCGCGCCGCGCCCCCCTCGGGCGCCATGTCGGGCATGACCGCGGACGGCGGGACCTCCGGCACGACGGGCGCAGCCCCCCTGCACCTGTACTTCGAGACCGCCGCCGTCGTCACGACCTTCCTGCTCATCGGGCGCCTGCTCGAGGCGCGGGCGAAGGAACAGGGCAAATCCGCCCTGACCAGCCTGCTGTCCCTGGCGGCCAAGGACGTCAGCCTGCTCTCGGTCGGCCCCGACGGTGGCCGGGTCGAGGAGCGGGTCCCGGTGGCGCGACTCGCCGTCGGTGACCTGTTCACCGTGCGCCCCGGCGAGAAGTTCGCCACGGACGGCGTCGTCCGGGAGGGCGCGAGCACGGTCGATGCCTCGCTCGTCACCGGCGAGTCCGTGCCGGTGCCCGTCGAACCAGGAGCCGAGGTCACCGGGGGCACCCTCAACGGCTCTGGGCTGCTCGTCGTCGAGGCCACCGCCGTCGGTGCCGACACCACATTGGCCGGCATCGGTCGGCTCGTCGAGCGCGCCCAGACCGGGAAGGCCCCGGTCCAGCGACTGGCCGACCGGGTCAGCTCGGTCTTCGTCCCGATCGTCCTGGTCCTGGCCGCTGCGACCTTCCTCGGCTGGTGGGCCGCCACCGGCGACCCGGCGCGGGCACTCGGGATCGCCATCTCGGTCCTCGTCATCGCCTGTCCGTGCGCCCTCGGCCTGGCCACACCAACCGCGTTGCTCGTCGGCACCGGCCGCGGCGCCCAACTGGGCATCCTGATCAAGGGACCCGAGGTCCTCGAGGACACCCGACGCGTCGACACCATCCTCTTCGACAAGACGGGCACGCTCACCCTCGGTCGCCCCACCGTCGTCTCGATCGAGCCGGCACCCGGGGTCTCCTCCGACGATCTCGTCGCGCTCGCGGCCGGCGTCGAAGCCGGAAGCGAGCATCCACTGGCGGCCGCCGTGCTCGAGGCCGCCCGCGCCCGGGGCCTGGCGGTGCCGAACGCGACCGGGTTCCGCTCCGTCCCGGGGGCGGGCGCGCAGGCCGACGTCGACGGGCGACGAGTCGTCGTGGGCAAGCGGTCCTTGATCGAGGGTGGGAGTTCCGACGCACCAGAGCACACCTCAGGGGGAGCCACCTCCGGGGTGTGGGTGGGGCGAGACGGCGCCGCGCTCGGGCGGCTGGGCATCTCGGACGGGCTGCGACCCGACGCCGCGGGGGCGGTGTCCGCCCTGGCCGCCCGCGGGCTCACGGCATACCTCGTCTCCGGCGACCACGCCGAGGTGGCGGCCGCCACGGCCGCGGCGGTGGGTATCCCGGCCGACCGCGTGATCGCCGACGTCGCGCCGGCCGACAAGCATGCCGTCGTCGAGCGACTCCAGGGCCAGGGCCGGGTGGTCGCGATGGTCGGTGACGGCGTCAACGACGCGGCCGCCCTGGCCCGCGCCGACCTCGGCATCGCCATGGGCAGCGGCACGGACGTCGCAGCGGACAGCGCCGACATCGTGTTGCTGCGAGCGGACCTGACCGCCGTCGACGATGCGCTCGCGCTGTCGCAGCGGACCCTGCGGATCATCAAGGAGAACCTCGGATGGGCCTTCGGCTACAACATCGCGGCGATCCCGCTGGCGATGGCCGGGCTGCTCAACCCGATGATCGCCGGGGCCGCCATGGCGATGAGCGGCGTGCTCGTGGTCAGCAACAGCCTGCGGTTGCGCCGGTTCCGACCGATGCGCTGAGGTCCCGACCGACGTCGTGAGCGCACCTCATCCGGTTCGCGGAGCCCTCCCCGCGGCGCCGTCGGTCAGATGGTGACGGGGCCGTTCGAGGTGCTGAAGGTGACCGACATGAGGCCGGGCGTGCCGTGCGGGGCGACGAAGTCAAGCCCGATCGAGGGGCTGACCTTCTCCCCCTCCTGCAGGCCGATCCACTCGCGGACCCGGGTCGGGTCACCGGCGATGGTGAGGCTTCCGATCCGGACGTCGCACGCGGCGCCGGCGGAGGGGTGCGGCACACCGTCCTCCCACTTGACAAAGAACGGCAGCTGCGGGTCGTTCTGCAGGCCCTTGACCCCGAGCTGGTGCCAGCGCAGTTCGACGCCGTCCGGGCGGTGGCGATTGCCCGGCACCGCCTTGCGGCCCAGCCGCTCCTCGCGGGCCTCCAGGTCGTCGACCTGGATGACCCAGCCCAGCCAGCCGCCGCCACACTCGGAGCGGGCGCGAACGACCTGACCGAAGGGCGCCTTGTCCGACGCCGGATGGTCGAGCACCTCGACGACCTCGACGTAACGCTCGTCGGCGAGCGGGATGATGACGTTGCGCGTACCGAACCGCGGGTGGACTCCCCCGTCGACCGCGTCGGCGCCGATCAGCTTGGCCAGGCGCTCTGCTGTCGCACGGGCTCCATCGTGCTCAGCGGCGTAGACGACGTGATCAACTCGCATGCGCAACATGGTTTCACACGGCAGGGGATGCTCCTGACCATGGGGCGCCCCAACCACGCGCGCAAGCGTTTACACCACGAACCCCTCGAACACAAGAGGTCAGGAACGCCCCTTGCGCCCCACGAGCCCCACGCCGCCGCGGGGCCGATGCCCCGGGCCCGAGGGCCTCGGAGGCCGGTCAGGAACCCCGTTGGCGCACGGCTTCGAAGAGGACCACCGCCGCCGCCACGGCGGCGTTCAGCGAGTTGATCTCCCCGGCCATCGGGATCCGCACGCGCTCGTCGGCGGCGGCCAGGAACTCCGTCGTCAGGCCGTACTTCTCGGTCCCCACCGCGATCGCCACCGGCCCCCGCAGGTCGGCCGCCGAGTGCAGGGTGTCCGTGTCCGGGGTGGTCGCCACGAGGCGTAGGCCGTGCGCCCGCCGCCAGGCGTCGAACTCCGCCACCGTGGCCGCCGTCGCGACCGGGACGGCATACACCGCTCCCTTGCTGCCCCGGATGACGTTGGGATTGCCCCAATCGGTGACCGGGTCGACCGCGATGACCGCGTGCACCCCGGCCGCCTCGGCGGAGCGCAGGATGGAGCCGAGGTTGCCCGGCTTCTCCAGTCCCTCGGCGACGAGCACGAGTGCGTCCGTGGGGAGTTCGAGGTCGGCGAGGGTGCCACCGAGGGCGGGGAGCACGGCGAGGAATCCGTCCGGCCCTTCCCGATAGGCGACCTTCTCGAACGCCGCCCGGGACAGCGCGATGGTCTCGACCCCGCTGGCCCGCAGCCGGTCGACGAGGTCGAGCTGGCGGTCCGGGTCGAGCATCAGGTCGCGGCAGTGCAGCACGGTGCGCGGCCGAACCCCGGCGGCCACGGCGAGGGAGAGCTCCTCGTACCCCTCGGCGAGGGTGACCCCGGCCTCGTCGCGGGACCGTCGACGCCGGAGCCGCAGCAGGGCCTTGAGCCGCGGGTTCGCCGGTGAGGTGATGACCAGGTCGCCGCTCATGGCAGCAAGGATCGCAGCACCGGGACCAGCCCGTCCTCGGTGACGTCACCGGTCACCTCGTCGGCGGCGGCCTTGACCTCGTCCGGTGCATTGCCCATGGCCACCCCGCGGGCCGCCCAACGGAGCATCTCGAGGTCGTTGCGCTGGTCGCCGACGGCCACGGTGTGGGCCGGCTCGACGTGCAGTCGCCGCCGGATCTGCTCCAGCGCGGACGCCTTCGAGACACCCTCGGGATTGATGTCGAGCCAGGCGGTGTAGCCCACGCCGTAGTTGAACCCGTGCAACCCGATCCGTTCGGCGAGATGGAGGAAGTCCTCGGTCGTCCCGCTCGGGCTGCGGAAGGTCAACCGGGTCACGGGCGAGTCCGCCAGGTGCTCCCACGGGACGACGGTCACGTGCCCCTCGAGCTCGCCGTCCGGAAACGGCGCACTCACCTTGAACCCCACGCCGATCTCCTCGACGGCGACGACGGCGTCGGGCCAGGAGCCGTGGAGCAGCGCCAGGGCCGGGCCGGCATCGAAGGTCACGGCCTCGAGCAGCTCGTAGCCCCCGTCCCGTTCCGGGTCCAACCGCAGCGTGACCGCCCCGTTGGAGCACACGGCATACCCGTGGGTGAGGTTGAGCGCCCGGAGGATCGGTTGGGTGCCCACGATCGATCGGCCGGTGGCGATGACGACCTGATGGCCGGCGTCGGCGACGGCCCGGACGGCCGCGCGGACCCCCGGAGAGAGGACGCCGGCGTGGTCGATCGTCGTGCCGTCGATGTCGAGGGCGATCAGGTGCGGGACGAAGTCGGTCACCTCACCCACGCTATCGGGGCCACGGCGAGGTATGCCGCGGGGCCGGCTCAGTCGGCCGCCCGCCAGGCCGCCTTGAGCGAGACCCGCCCCTGGGTCTGCAGCAGCGACCGGCGATACAGCCGCTCGGCACCGAGGATGACGCCACCGGCAGCGATGACGAGGACGACCAGCGCCGCGACCGGCTGCCACAGCGGGACCCCGCCCTGCAGCAGGCGCATCGGCATGAGCACCGCGGAGAAGGGCGGCAGGAAGGACATGACGACCAACCCGGTGCCCTTGGCGAGGAACGCCGAGAACCACACGCCCATGAGCAGGAAAGACAGCGGCATCGCGGTCGACTGCAGGTCCTCGCTGCGGCTGGCCAGCGCCCCGGCGACCGCCCACAGGCAGGCGAGCAGGAGGAACCCGACGAGGAAGAACGCGAGGAACCACCCGACACCCGAGGAGATCGAGGGCAGGTATGAGGCGTACGGCGAGAAACTGAGCCCGACGAGACCGACTCCCATGTAGAGCGCCATCTGGCCCAGGGCGAGGGTCGTGTGACCGAGCACCTTGCCGGCGAGCAACTGCCGCACCGGGATTCGCGCGGCGATGATCTCCACGAGACGACTGGACTTCTCTTCGACGACGCTGCCCGCCAGGGTCATCCCGAAGGTCAGCGACGCCATGTAGAACAGGAAGGCGAGCACGAAGCCCATCCCCTTGGCGAAGTCCTGGCGACTGGCATCCCCGTTGAGGATGTCGGTGCGCAGGGCCGAACCGGACGTGAGTGCCGTGACCGTGGTCCCGGCCGCCGTGGCGTTGCGCTGCAACGCATCCGTGCGCACCACGGTCTCGGTCACGGCCTTGAGCCCGCTGGGCACCTCGTCCTTGCCGACCAGCACCCAGCCCGCGGTCTCGGAGTGCAGCCACACCGTGTCTCCGTCGTCCTTGACCAGCGCCCGCGCGGCCGGCTCGTCGGCCGCGGAGGCGACGGTGACCTTGACCTTGTCGTCGAGGGCCGTCATGGCCGGCGCGAACTGCTCGACCCGGGCCCGGTCGGCGGCCGACGTGGTGACGATCGTGTAGGAGGTCACCCGGTCCGACAGGTAGGTGGACACGCCCATGAACGCCGTGATGACCACGAGGGTGAGCACCGTCCCGAGCACGAAGGCCCGGTCGGTGAGCCGGGCGATGATCTCGCGCCGGGCGACGATGACCCAGGGCGTGGGGCCCTTGCTGGACTGGACCTGGGTGCTCACGCGGAGACCTCCCGGTAGATCTCGGACAGGGTGGGGACCACGGGGGCCATGGCGCGCACCTCACCGCGGGCGAGGGCCTCGCGCAGCAGGGCCTGCAGGGCCGGTGAGGAGTCGGTGGCCGGCCCGCCGGCGCCGACCGGCCCCTCATCGGCGAGCTCGATGATCGCGGTCGGACCGTCGATGTCGATGACGTGCACGTCGGGTCGGCCCCGGATCCACCCGGCGTCCTCGCCGAGGACGAGCTTGTGCCGGACCGGCCCAGCCGACCGGAGCTGGGCCACCGAACCGTCGGCGACCATTCGCCCGCGCGAGAGGATGACGAGCTGGTCGCAGAGCCGCTCGACGAGGTCGAGCTGATGACTGGAGAAGAGCACCGGGACACCCTGGGCCGTGTGCTCCCGGAGCAGGTCGGCCATCGAGTCGACGGCGCTCGGGTCGAGTCCGGAGAAGGGCTCGTCGAGGATCAACGCGGCCGGGCGGGCCATCAGGGCGGCGATGATCTGGACCCGTTGTTGGTTGCCCAGGGAGAGTTTCTCGACGTTGTCCTTGGCCCGGTCGGCGAGGCCGAACCGCTCGAGGTGCGTGAGCACCGCCTGCTTGGCGGCACCGGCGGATATGCCGGCGAGTTCGCCCAGGTAGACGAGTTGGTCGAGGATCTTCTGCTTGGGGTAGAGGCCGCGCTCCTCGGGCATGTAGCCGATCCGTCGCCGGTCCTCGGCCGTGATCTCTCGCCCCTCCCAGAGCACTCGCCCCCCGTGGGTGGCGAGCAACCCCATGATCATCCGCATCGTCGTCGTCTTGCCCGCACCGTTGCCGCCGACGAATCCGGTCATCCGACCGTCGCCCACGGTGAAGCTCACGTGGTCGACGGCGACGTTGTCGCCGAACGTCCTGGTCAGGTCCTCCACTTGGATCATGGGCCCAACGTACGGGCGGATCCCCCGGCCGCGGATCAGCCGCAGGACGGACTGTGGGAGGCGGGGGCCGGCCGGGGCCTCATCCCTGCGGGGGACCGGCCAGCCCGTGCTCGTAGGCGAAGACGACGAGTTGCACCCGGTCGCGCTGGTGCAGCTTGGCCAGGCAGTTGGACACGTGGGTCTTGATCGTCGCCGCACCGAGGAAGAGCTCCCGCGCGATCTCACCGTTGGACAGGCCGCGGGCGACGAGCGTGAGGACCTGGAGTTCGCGCTCGGTGAGGAGGTCGGTCGCCGGATCGGGTATGCCGTGCGCCGCGGCCCCCGCCGCGGGAGCGGTGCCCTGGTGCGCCGGGTCGGTCATCGCGGCGATGACCCGGCGGGTCACCTCGGGGGCCAGCAGGGCGTGCCCGTCGGCGACCGCGCGGATGGCCTCGAGCAGTTGCTCCGGGCCGGCGTTCTTGAGCAGGAACCCCGACGCCCCGGCGGTGAGCCCGTCGAAGACGTAGTCGTCACGGTCGAAGGTCGTCAGGATGAGCACCTTGGCGAGGTCCTCGGCGACGATCGCACGGGTCGCCTCGATGCCGTCCATGACCGGCATCTGGACGTCCATCAGTATGACGTCCGGGCGCAGGGCCCGGGCCTGGTCGACGGCGATCCGGCCGTTCGAGGCCTCGCCGACGACCGTGACGTCGTCCTCGACGGAGAGCATCATCGCGAAACCGGAGCGCACGAGGTGTTGGTCGTCGACGAGCAGGACGGTGATCGGCCGCTCCCGGGGCTGATGATCAGCCACGCACACCACCGTTGACGCTCAACGGGATTCGAGCGCGCACGCGGTACCCGCCGGTCGCCCGGGGACCGATCTCCACCACCGCCCCCAGGGACTGGGCGCGCTCCCGGATCCCCAGTTGTCCCAGCCCGGAGCCGGAGGTGCCCACTCGGGCCCGGCCCGCGTCGAGCACCTCGACCTCGGCGTGCGGGTCCGATCCGAGGGTCACGACCCGGACGACGAGACTGGCTCGGGTGGCGGTGGAGTGCCGCACCACGTTGGCCAGCGCCTCCTGGGCGATCCGGTAGAGGGTGAGCGAGACGGGCGCCGACAGTCCGTTGGCGGCGTCACCGACGTCCTCGACGAGGTCGTACCCGACATCCAGCCCGGCCGCTCGGCGCTCGGCGACGAGCCGGGGCAGGTCGGGCACCCCCGGCTCCGGGGCTCGAGCCGCGGGCGCCGTCCCCGAGGCATCGGCCGCTCCGACGCCCTCGATGTCCCGAAGGGTGCCGAGCAGGCTGCGCATCTGGTTGACCGCATCCCGGGAACTGGTCTCGATGACCGACAAGGCGGACGCGGCAGTCGCGGGATCCTTGCCGAGCACTCGGCGGGCCGCGCCCGCCTGGACCCCGATGACCGAGACGTGGTGGCCGACGACGTCGTGCAGTTCGCGGGCGATCCGCAGTCGCTCGTCGAGCACCGCCTGACGTTGCAGCGCCTGGGTCTGGGCCGCGAGGGTCTGCGCCTGGTCGAGGAGCTGGGCCCGCTGCCGGGCCCCGTGCCACGCGAACTGCCCCGACACGATGGCACCCGCGAAGTAGATGACGTTGACCAGGAAGGTGATCGCCACCCCGGCGACCACGGGTTGCACCACGCCATAGCGCTTCTTGCCGTCGACCCCGTCGAGGATGTCCTGCAATCCCGACCCGAGCGCGAACTGCCAGACGAGCCAACCGAACATGAACACGACGATGACGCTCATGACGAGCACCATGAGCCGACGATCCGTCGCCCACGCCACCGCCGAGAAGAAGGCGATGAAGTAGGCCACCTGCAGGGTCATCTGACCCATGACCATCGGCATCGTGATGCCCACGACGAACAGGTGAGCGGCGGCGAGCAGCGCGACGATCAGCGGGAACCGCCGTCGCCACAGCAGCAGCAGGGCACCCGACGCGACCGCCGCCCACTGCACCCAGATCGGCGCCGTCGTCTTCTCGAGGATGCCGACGCTGCGCAGCAGTTCGAGGCTGACCAGACCGATCGCCTCGACCCCGAGGAGGAGCAGCACATCGCGGCGCTCGATCGGTGGCCGCGGCCGCGTCCAGTCGACGCCGACGCCGAAGAACGCCGCCAGCCGCTCCGCAATGCCCGTCGGGGCAGCCTTCGCCCCGGCGCCCGCGTCGGCGACGGACGGCATACCCACGGCAGTCATGCGTCCAGCGTAAGGAAGGGGTATGCCGTCCGCCTCCCCCTCGCGGCGGATCCCACGGCTCGTTCGAAGAGCACGACGGGCGCTGTCGACCTAGATTGGCGGCATGAGCGCGACCGCCGACCACGAGGGAGACCCGGGATCCACAGGATCCAAGGGATCTACACCGATCTCCGGCTGGTATCCCGACCCTGCCGGATCGGGCGGGATGCGCTACTGGGACGGGCGTGGCTGGACCGACATCCTCGCCGATTCGACGACGGTCTTGCGGCCTGATCGCGCCTCACTCTCGCAGCCCGGGCCCTCCGTCGGCTCGATGAGCGGCCGACGGCCGCTGACTCGATCGTTCTTCCTTGTCACTCAGGCACTCCAAGGGTTCTTGATCCTCTACATGGGCGTGCAGCTTCTCGGTTTGGCAGGGTCGCTGATGCTCGCCCGATTCCTCGGCGACATCCACGCCGGGTCCGACGTCGATCCCTCGCAGGCCGACACCATTGACCGGTTCAACCTGGTGGCGTCGATCGCTGCGGTGCTCGTGTACCTGTGCTGCATCGTGTTGTGGCTGGTGTGGTTGCACCGCGGCTACGTGAGTGACCGTGTCGATCCACGGCTGCTCCGCCACTCCAGCGGATGGGCGGTGGGGTCGTGGTTCGTGCCTGTGCTCAACCTGGCGCGGCCCTTCGGGGTGCACAGCGACCTGTGGCGTGCCGCTCTGGCGCGTGACCCCCGGGCCGCCTCCGGAGACCCCCGGCCGGGGTGGCTGCTGCCCACGTGGTGGGGGGTGTGGCTGGCCAACGGCTTCCTCGGGAACCTGAGCTTCCGGATGTCCGGCCGTGCCTTCGCCGACGACGGCACGGCCGGGTACGACGAGATGATCACCGCCCTCAGGGTCGAGTGGGTCAGCATCGCGGTCGCGATTGCGTCGGCGGTGCTGGCCCTGCTCGTGGTGCGTGGCACGACGAGGGCACTCACGTCGCAGCCCACCGCCACTGTTCCGCAGCCACACGCACCGGCGTCCACCGCGACGCCGTCGGCTACGACGCCTGGGAAGGTCAGCTCAACGGGGTGAGGACGTCGAGGCCGACCCCGGCTCGGAGCGCCTCGGGCACCGCGACCGAGCCGTCGGCCTGCTGGTGGTTCTCCAACAGGGCCACGAGCCACCGGGTCGTGGCGAGGGTGCCGTTGAGCGTCGCGGCGGTCGCGTTGCCCTGGGTCCCCCCCGCCGCGTCGAGCTTGTAGCGGGTGCCGAGACGGCGGGCCTGGAAGGTCGTGCAGTTGGACGTCGAGGTGACCTCGCGGTACTTGCCCTGGGTGGGCACCCAGGCCTCGCAGTCGAACTTGCGCGCGGCCGGTCCGCCGAGGTCCCCGGCGGCGACGTCGATGATCCGGTAGGGCAGGTCCATCAGGTCGAGCATCTCGCGCTCCATCCGGAGCAGGCGCTGGTGCTCGGCCGCGGCATCCTCGGGCCGGCAGTAGACGAACATCTCGATCTTGTTGAACTGGTGCACCCGGATGATGCCGCGGGTGTCCTTGCCGTAGGACCCGGCCTCGCGGCGGTAGCAACTGGACTGCCCGGCATACCGGATCGGGCCGCCGGCGAAGTCGAGGACCTCACCCGCGTGGTAGCCGGCCAACGCGACCTCGGAGGTGCCGGTGAGGAAGAGATCGTCGGCCGGGAGGTGGTAGACCTCCTCGAGGTGGTGGTCGATGAACCCGGCGCCGGCCATGGTGGTCCGGTTGACCAGAGTCGGGGTGATCATCGGGACGAAGCCGGCGGCGATCGCTCGCTGCATCGCCAGGGCGAGCATCGCCATCTCGAGGCGGGCGCCGACCCCCTTGAGGAAGTAGAACCGCGATCCCGCGATCTTGGCGCCGCGGTCCATGTCGATGGCGTCGAGGCCGGTCGCGAGTTCGAGGTGGTCCTTGGGGGTAAACCCCTCGGCCGCGAAGTTCCTTGGCGTGCCGACGTGTTCGAGCACGACGTAGTCGTCTTCGCCGCCGGCGGGGACCCCGTCCTCGACGACATTGCCGATCCGGGTCATCAGGGTGTCGAACTGCTCCTGGGCGACGCCGGCGGCGGCGTCGAGCTCCTTGACGGACGCGGCCAGCTCCCTGGTGCGGGCCAGGAGGGCCTGCTTCTCCTCCCCCTGGGCGCGGGCCACGTCCTTGCCGATCGACTTCTGCTCCGCGCGGGCGGACTCGAAGGCGCCCAGGGTGGCGCGGCGGGTCTCGTCGGCGGTCAGGATCGCGTCGACGACACCCTCGTCCTCACCGCGGGCCCGCTGGCTGGCACGCACGCGGTCGGGGTCGTCGCGCAGGAGCTTGATGTCGATCACGGGCCAAGTCTACGGAGATGGCGCGAGCGCTTTTCCGGGCCGTTGGCGGGGACGGGAGGTTGAGCCGCCGGGCACCGACCTCATCCCGGGCTTGCGCTGGCCCTGGCCCTGGCCCTGGCCCTGGCCCTGGCTGGAGGCTCGTACCCGCCGCACTCCGGCCTGGCCGAGGCGTCGACCGGACGCTCTGCAGTTGCCTGCCCCTCGCAGGCATGGCGGATGGTTGCCCCTGGCAGGCATGGCGGAGGGTTGCCCCTCGCAGGCATGGCGGATGGTTGCCCCTGGCAGGCATGGCGGAGGGTTGCCCCTCGCAGGCAACTGCAGAGCGTGAGGATCGGGACCGGGGCGGCCCCGTGGGGCGGAGCGGGCGGGCCGAGCGGGCCGAGCGGGCCGAGCGGCGGGCGGCGGGCCGAGCGGCGGGCGGCGGGCGGCGGGCGGCGGGCCGAGCGGCGGGCGGGCGGAGCGGGGCGAGCGGCCGAACGAGCGGGTCAGGCGAAGAGGAGGGTGACCGCGAGGACGATCATCATCACGCCACCGGTCGCGCTCATCGTCGCCAGCCGCCCCGGCGACCGGGCGAACCAGTCGCGGGCCCGCCCCGCCAGCAGCGCGAACGTGCCGTCGCTGAGCACCGCCACCACCGCGAAGATCGCCCCGAGCACCAGCATCTGCAACCAGACCCGACCGTGCCCAGGGTCCACGAACTGGGGCAGCAGAGCCGCGAAGAAGACGATCGTCTTCGGGTTCGTCAGCCCGACGACATACCCGTCCCGCAGCGCATGGATCGACGGCGCGGTCGAGGGCAGCCCGGCGGCCAACGCGTCGGCGGCCACACGCCGTTCCCGGATGGTCCGGATCCCGAGGTAGACCAGGTACGCCCCGCCGACCACCTTCAAGACGGTGTATGCCGTCCGGCTGGCCGCCAGGAGCGGACCGAGCCCCAGCGCGATACCGACGATCTGGGTCGAGATGCCGCAGACGTTGCCGAGCACGGCGAGCAGGGCCTCAGTGCGACCGGCCGACAGGGCCCGACCGATGGTGAAGAGCAGGCTCGGTCCCGGGATGAGCACGATGACGACCGCGGCCACGAGGAAGGCCAGCAGGTGATGGGCGGACGGCATACCGGCAAGTGTGGGTCAGGCGCAGGTCCGCGGCGACGAGCGCTCGCGCTCCGGTCAGTCCCCGGGCCCACCGGATGCCACGGCGGCGACGTCGGAGAGGTGGTGGATCAGGTCGTGCAGGGCGTACTGGCCCAATGTGGCGACGGTGAAGACCGACCCGTTGCTGCGCAGTCCGGGGCGGTCCCACTGATCGGCCCGCACCCCCTCATACCCGGCGGCGAGGTCGGCGGCAGCCGCGGCGAGCTCCGCGGCGACCGTGTCCGGGTCGCTCGCGCCGTAGGCCTTCTCCACCGCGGTCAGGTCCTGGTCCCAGTTGGCGAACCGCGGGTTGTCCTCGTCGAGCATGAGCCGGAGCCGGGCCGCGAAGAGGTCGCACACGTCCCGCACGTGACACGCGTACTCGAGCGGGGACCAGGTCGTCGGCGCCGGGCGCACCCGAACGCCATCGCGACGAAGCACGAGCGACCACGGCGCCGTGGCCAGCCGCACCGTCTCGGCGATGTCCTCGGGAGCGACCTCGGCCGCGGAAAGGCCACAGTCGGGGCACGTCCGGCGCAGGGTCCAGGTCCAGTCCTTGTCGTCCGGCGTGATGTCACTCATGGCACCTGACGGTAGCGCCGATCGTGCTCGTCCATCCGGGGGGGTCGTGCGATAGCGTCTCGGGCGTGGAGCAGGAGTGGGTGCGGATTCTCGCGATCGTCGTCGGGATCGTCCTCGTGGCCCTCATCGTCGTCGCGGGCATGGCCGTTCGCGCCGATCGTCGCTCCGCGGCCGGGAAGCACGCGAAGTCGCGGCCCTCGCGCGACTCCTTCCGACAGGGGGAGGAACCGCCTGCCCCGAAGAAGCGCGCGGCCGTCATCGTCAACCCGACCAAGATCGAGTCGATGGCCGAGCTGCGGACCCGGCTCGAGGAGCTCATGGTCGCTGCCGATTGGCAGCCCCCGCTGGTGCTCGAGACCACCGCGGAGGACCCCGGGACCGGCCAAACCCGCGCGGCCATCGCCGAGGAGGTCGACCTCGTCTGCGCGATGGGCGGTGACGGCACCGTCCGCGCCGTGGCCCAGGAACTCGCCGGCACGACGACCCCCCTGGGGCTCCTGCCGGCCGGCACCGGCAACCTGCTCGCCCGCAATCTGCTGCTGCCCACCGACTCGTTGGAGACCGCGGTGGCCGTCGCGACCACCGGCCGAAACCGGCACATCGACGTCGGGTGGATCACCCTCGACCCCGACGGGGAGGAGGTCCAGCGACGCGCCTTCCTCGTCATGGCGGGGATGGGGTTCGACGCCCAGGTCATGGAGGACACCAGCGAGGAGTTCAAGGCGAAGGTCGGTTGGGCGGCCTACTTCGCCCAGGGCGCGAAGCACATCTTCCGGCCCCGATTCACGACGACCCTGGTCATCGACGACGACCCCCCGATCACCTGCAAGGCCCGCACGGTGCTGGCCGGCAACTGCGGCCGGCTGACCGGAGGCATCCAGCTCATGCCCGACGCCACCGTCGACGACGGCGAGCTCAACGTCGTCGCCATCACCGCCAAGGGCATCTACGGACTGGCCGGCGCCGCCACCCACATCCTGGCCCGCAAGCCCGAGAGCCACGCCCAACTCGACCGGTGGACCGCCCGACGGCTGGAGGTGACCGTCGAGGACCGCCAGAAGGTGGAGATCGACGGAGACGTCATCGGCGAGGCGACCCACGCGATCCTCGAGGTCGAGCCGCGCAGCCTCATCGTGCGTGTCTCCACCGCGGTGCCGGCCACTCCAGCGCTCACCGATTGACGACGAGCCCTCGGGGCCCCGAGGACCAAGGTGCCGATCAGGAGGGCGTGGACGACGAGGCCGCCTCGCGCTCCAGGTCGCCGTCCGCGCTGGACGGGACCGCCGCCCGGGACGCCAGCGCCTTGGGGGCGCGCAGGAACAGGGTCAGCACGGTGCCCGCGTAGGCCAGCCAGGCCCCGACCTCGAGCAGGCTCATCGCGGGGCGGAGGCCGAAGAAGCCGCGCAGCAGCGTCGCCACGGTGGAGTCCTTGGCCAGCACCGAGGTGAGGTCGAAGGCCAGGGCGTCCTCGCCGGGCAGCACGCCGGCCTCCTGCAACTCGTGGACGGCGTAGGCGAGGATCCCGGCGGCGACGAGCACGAGGAAGGCCCCGGTCCAGCGGAAGAAGCGGCCCAGGTCGATCCGCAGCGCCCCCTTGTAGATGAGCAGTCCGAGCACGACGGCTCCACCGAGGCCGACCGCCCAGCCGAGCAACGGCACGACCTCGCCGGCGCCCGCCGACTGGGCGGTGGCGTAGAAGAAGATCGCCGTCTCGAGTCCCTCACGCCCGACCGCGAGGAACCCCACGAGGGCGATCGCCAGCGGTCCGAGGTCGAGGGCTCGGTCGAGTTTCCCGGTCAGCTCGCCGGAGATCGTGCGCGCCGCGCCCTTCATCCAGAAGACCATGACCGTCACGAAGGCGACCGCGACGAGGCTCGCCACGCCGCCGATCAGCTCACTGGTGCGCTCGTCCAGGCCCTGGGTGCCGAACGTGAGGATGCCGCCGAGCAGCACCGACAGCGCGACTGCCGTGCCGACCCCGAGCCACACGTATGTCAAAGCCCAGGTTCGGCCGCTCTTGACGAGGAAGGCGACGAGGATGACGACGACGAGGGCGGCTTCGAGGCCTTCCCGCAGGCCGACCAGGGCGTTGGCAGCGAACATGGAACAAAGGTAAGGCTTACCTAATTGACCGGGCAAGTCCGGTCCCGGCACCCGGACGACGGCTCAGCCCGGATGGGTGTCCCGCAACTGCTCCGCCGACGGCGTATGCCGGGTGCTCGCCTCGGGCGGCAGCAGCGCCATGATCGCCGCCATCACCCGCTCGGTGTCCTCGACGGCGTTGCTCCCGCGCACCTCGGCGTTTCCCAGGTGGAGCGGCGGCCCGATCCGGACTCGCACCGTCACCGGATTGCGCCATCGGGAGAGCCTGGGGGCCTTCGCCGAGCGCGGCCAGAGCAGGTCGGTCCCCCAGAGGCCGAAGGGGACGACGGGCGCGCCGGTCGCGGCCGCCAGGCGGGCCACCCCGGTCTTGCCCTTGAGCACCGGATCGAAGAAGGCCTCGCCGCGCGGGATGGTGCCCTGGGGCATCATCCCGACCACCTCGCCGGCGTTCAGGCGGTCGATCGCCGCGGCATACGCGTCCATCGCCTTGGCCGACTGGCGGTCCACCGGGATGCCGCCGAGGCCATGGCAGATCGCGCCGACGACGGGGACGTCGAAGAGTTCACGCTTGGCCATCATCCGGATCGGGCGGCCCCCGAGACGGACGAGTTGGGCCAGGACGAAGAAGTCGAAATAGCTGCGGTGGTTGCCGGCGAGGATCGCCGGACCGGTGCGTGGATAGTGCTCGAGTCCGGCGATGTCGAAGCGCACCCAGCGCTGCCAGCGGGGGTTGAACAGGTGCTGGAGGATCGGCTGGAGGTCGCGCACGGCCTACTTCTTCTCCCGCCAGACCCGCTCGAACGGCAGGCGCCAGGTGGATGGGGCGATGAGCTGGTGGATCTGGTTCGGCCCCCAGGTGCCCACGGCATACGGCCGGACGATCGGGGGGTTCTCCAGCAGCGGCTGGCTGATCTCCCAGAGCCGCTCGATGCCGGTCGCCGAGGTGAACAGGGTGCGGTCCCCGCGGGCCGCGTCGTAGATGAGCCGCTCGTAGGCCTCGAGGACGGACCCGGCCCAGTTCGTGTCCTGCATCGAGAACTGCATGGACAGCTTGTCGAGTTTCATCCCCGGCCCGGGGCGCTTGCCGTAGAAGGAGAGCGACATCTTGGGGGCGTCGGCAAGATCGAAGGTCAGGTGGTCGGGACCGTGGTCGCCGACCCCGGAACCCGGCGGGAACATCGACTGTGGCGGCTCCTTGAAGGCGATCGAGATGATTCGTGCCCCTTCGGCCATCCGCTTGCCGGTGCGCAGGTAGAACGGCACCCCCGCCCAGCGCCAGTTGTCGACGAAGCACTTGAGCGCCACGAACGTCTCGGTCGTTGAGTCGGGCCGGACCCCCGGCTCGTCGAGGTAGCCGATGTACTGCCCGCGCACGACGTCCGAGGGCTGGATCGGCTGCATCGACCGGAAGACCTTGTTCTTCTCCCGCGAGATCGCTTCCGGCTCAAGGGCGGTCGGGGGTTCCATGGCCGTGAACGCGAGGATCTGGAAGAGGTGGGTGACCACCATGTCGCGGTAGGCCCCGGTGCTCTCGTAGAAGTCGGCCCGCTGGGTCAGCCCGAGGGTCTCGGGCACGTCGATCTCCACGTGCGAGATGTTGTTGCGGTGCCAGATCGGCTCGAACAGACCGTTGGCGAAGCGGAAGGCGAGGATGTTCTGGGCCGCCTCCTTGCCCAGGAAGTGGTCGATCCGGAAGATCTGCTCCTCGGCGAAGACCTCGTGCAGGCGCGCGTTGAGAGCCACCGAGGAGGCGTAGTCGGTGCCGAACGGCTTCTCCATGACGATCCGCGAGCGCTCGACGAGACCCGCCTCGGCGATCGTCTGGACCGCGGCGAGGGCGGCCTTCGGCGGCACCGACAGATAGTGCAGGCGCTGCTCACCCGTGCCCTCGAGCAACTCCTCGGAGCGCTCGACGGCCGCGCGCAGCGCCTGCGGCCCGGCCGAGAGGGGCACGTAGTCGAGCCGCTGGGCGAACGCGAGCCAGTCGTCCTCGTTGATCGCTCGGGTCGAGTGTTCGCGGATCGCGGTCTCGGCGAGCTCGCGGAACTGATCGACAGATGCCTCGTCCAACGAGGTGCCGACGACCCGCAGGTCCTCGAGCAGGTGCGAGCAGAACAGGTGGAACAGACCGGGCAGCAGCTTGCGCTTGGCGAGGTCCCCGGTCGCGCCGAAGAGGATGACCGTGGTGGGTGCACTCATGCGCGCAACTCTTCACCCTCGGGTATGCCGTCCGCCACCCTTGGCGGAAGTCAGCCGGCCGGCATACCCCGCAGCGACGCCAGCCATCCGCTCGCCGCCGCGAAGTCCTCGTCGGAGTTCGTCGGCGCGATCGTCGCCGGCTGACGGTCCGCCCGGGCATACGAGCCGAGGAAGACGACGTCCGCGCAGACCCGCTTGAGGCCCATCAGGGCATCGCCGACCCGGGCATCGAGGACATGGCCCTCGAGGTCGATCGAGAAGCAGTAGGAACCCATCGAGTCCTTCGTCGGACGCGACTCGAGGCGGGTCATGTTGATGCCCCGAGTGGCGAACTGCTCGAGCAGTTCCAGCAGACCACCGGAGTGGTCGGTGCGCTGGTAGAGCACCACGGTGGTCTTGTCCGCCCCTGTGGGAGAAGGCAATTCGCCGGGGCGGGCGACGAGGACGAAGCGGGTCACCGCGCTGCGCACGTCCCCGATGTCCTCGGCGAGAACGTCCAGGCCGTGGATCGAGGCCGCGACGGGCGCGCACACCGCGCCCTGGTAGTGCTGCTCCCCGTTGGCCAGCCCGGCGGCCGAGGACGCCGTCGACAGGGTCGGCACGTACGCCGCCCCCGGCAGATGCTCGCGCACCCATCCCCGGACCTGGGCCCAGGCGTGCGAGTGGGTGCCAACGGAGCGGATGTCGGACAGCCGGGTGCCGGGGCGTGCGGCGAGCACGAAGGTGATCGGCACGAGCACCTCCCCGATGACGACGAGCGGGTCGCCCGTGGCGAGGTTGTCGAGCGTCGCCGTCACCCCGCCCTCGACCGAGTTCTCGATCGGCACCATCCCGGCGTCAACCTCCCCGCTGCGCACGGCGGCGAGCGTCGAGTCGACCGAGTCGTAGGCGGTGGACTCGCCCACCGATTCGTGGACGGTCTGGGCGGCCCGGGCTGTCTCCGTCAGGGTGCCCACCCAGTCGAGCAGGGCCATCTGGGTGAAGGTGCCCGGCGGACCGAAGTAGCCGTACCTCATGCGTCGTTCCTTCCGGTGCGCGCGGCCGCCAGGGCCTGCTGCTCCTCGGGGGTCAGGGTCGTGTCGGAGCCGCCGTGCACGATGCCCTTGGCGTAGGTGCGCGACTCACCGCGCGCGTGGATCGAGGTGATGACCAGGCCGTCGCCCTCGTCGTCGACGAGGGCGGCGCTGAACGACAGCCGACCGCCCATGTCCCCGAACGCGTCGTAGCGCACGACCGCGACGTGCCGCAGCGCCTGCCCGAGGTCGGCGCGCAGGGCGGCGAGGTCACCGGTCCCCACCGGCCGCTGGGTCTCCAGGCGGGCCAGTCGGGCTCGCAGTCCCCGCTGCTGGAGCAGGACGGCGACGAGCAGGGCGAGGGCGAGCAGCATTGGGGCGCCGATGAGCAGCAGCGCGCCCGCCTCGATCCCGTTGACCCCGAACACGAACGACAGGGTATGCCGTCCGCCCGCCTCCCAGCCGGAGCGTCCGCCCCGGAGCACCGTGGCCATACAGTGGTCCGCGTGCTCGACCTCGCGACCGTCGCCGTCGTCTTCGGACTGATCTTCCTCGTCGAACTCCCCGACAAGACGTTCATCGCGACGCTCGTCATGGCGACCCGGTTCCGGCCGCTGCTCGTCTGGATCGGGGTCTCGCTGGCCTTCCTCGTCCAGACCCTCGTCGCCGTGGCCATCGGGGGGGTCCTGACCAAGCTGCCCCGCACGCCCGTCGAGGTCTTCGCCACCGCGATGTTCCTCATCGGCGGCGTGCTGCTGCTGCGCGGCGCCGGTCAGGCCGACGCCGAGGAGGCCGAGACCGAGGAGGAGTTCTCCGAGAAGGCCGCCAAGGGCGGGACGGCCAAGGGCTGGCAGATCGTCAGCCTCTGTTTCGGGATCATCTTCGTCGCCGAGTGGGGTGACCTCTCGCAGATCCTCACCGCGTCGCTCGTGCTCAAGTACCACGACCCGGTGTCGGTCTTCGTCGGGGCCTTCCTCGCGCTCGTCGCCGTCTCGGGCCTGGGCGCGCTGCTCGGCCGGGCCCTGCTCAGGAAGATGCAACTCTCGACGCTGCGACGGATCGGCGGGGCCGTCTGCCTGCTCCTCGCCGCGCTCTCGACCGCGCAGCTCGTCGGCCTCATCTCCTGAGGGACCTCCGCTCCACCGCCGGGCGGTCGCGGCGATCCAGCCACAGGAGCAGGCCCAGGGCGAGCACTCCGCCCGCCATGCCGGCGTTCTGCAGCAGCCGACCGGGCAACGCAGGCCAGGTGCGGTGGTTCAGCCAATCGATCCCCCACCACGGCAACCGGCAGAGGAACCACGCGGTGACCAGCCCCGCGGCATACAGCCTCGGCCGCTGTTCCAGAGGTCGGCTGCCGAGCAGCGCGAAGATCACGGGCACGATCCAGTGGTAGTGGTGCACCCAGGCCACCGGTGAGACCAGGCAGGCCATCAACCCCACGGCGCCGACCTCGGCGACCGAGGACTCCGTCGTGCCGGCGAGGAAGAACCGCCGGGCCAGCCCGAACCCCACGACGGCCACCCCGAGCGCCAGCACCAGCCAGATCACCGTGCCGACCGTGCCCGAGGGCCCGACCCGCAGCAGCACGCCGCGGATCGCCTGGTTGGCGGTGCCGGCGTTCGGGCCGAGGCGGGCCGGATCCTGCAGCGCCCCGCCCCAGAAGGCGAACGACGCCTGCGGCAGCACCACCCAGGTGACGAGCGTGCAGGCCGCGGCGCTGGCCAGCGCCGTGCCCGCCTCCTTCCACCGGCGGCAGACGAGGTAGTGCACGACGAACACGCCGGGCGTCAGCTTGATCGCCATCGCGACCCCGACGAGCACGCCCGGCGGGAGGCGAGCGATCAGACCCGGCCGGGGCCGACGCAGGTCCATCAGGCAGAGCAGGACCAGGAAGGCGTTGACCTGCCCGAAGCGGAGGCCGTCGTTGACCGGGTGGAGCCAGATCATCGGGGCGGTCAGCAGGGCCAGGGCCACCGGCAGCCACGCCGGGTGGGCCGCGCGCACGCGGCCGAGGAGGCCGGACGCGGCATACCAGACGATCCCCGTCGTCGTCGCCAGTTGCGCGATCGTCCACACCCACCCGGCGAGCCCGAACGGCATGAGCGCCAGCGGCACGGCGAGCAGCCCGGCGAACGGCGGGTAGGTGAAGGGCAACAACTGGGGCGCCTCGGTCATCGCCTGGTAGATCGGCCGCCCGGTGAGGATCGACTCGCCCGCCTGCCGATAGACCTCGACGTCGACCTGCCACTGGTCGCGGGGCCAGAGGACGAGGTAGTGGACGATCGCGGGCATCCCGGCGAGGAGCACCAGAGCGGCCGCGATCCCCCAGCGGGCGCGCGCGCTGCGCCGGCGGAGCCAGGGGTCGAGTCGGTGGACCAGGGAGGCACCCAGACGCACGGCCCGGTCGACGGCGCCGCCGCCTTGCCGGGCACTCCCCTGCGTCATCACCTTCTCCTCACACTCGCCTCACGTCTCCATTGTCCGGGTATGCCGTCCGCTTCCGTAGCCTTGGGGGGTGCCTCGCCGTCTGCTCGCCGTCCTCGGACTCGTCCTCGGGCTGCTCGGCGGCGTCGTGGCCGGGGCCTCGATCGCGCTCGCGGGCCCCCGGGTCGGCGCCGCCCCCGCGGCGACCCCGCCGACGACCAGCACGGTCCTCGTCGGCACCGGCGGGCTGACCTGGAGCGACGTGTCCCGGGACCGGACGCCGCACCTGTGGGGCCTGTTGCGGGACGGCTCGGGGGCCGCGCTGTCGATCCGCTCGATCCATACCAACACCTGCCCGATCGACGGCTGGCTGGGCCTGTCGGCGGGGGCTCGGGCGGGCGTCGATCGGGGCTCCTCGGCGACGACCACACCGTGCGCCGCCCTTCCCGACCCGCCCGCACAGACCCCTTCCGTCGCGGGCGCCGGTCCGACGCCGACCACCGTCCCGGGATGGGAGACCTACCGGTCCCAGGCTCGGGCCGCGGGGTTCGACTCGGTGCTGGGCACCCTCGGTGAGGGTGCGGCCGCGGGGGGACAGTGCCTCCGGGCCGTGGGACCGGGCGCCGGGCTCGCCGCCGCGACCGCCGCCGGCACGCTCGCCAGCTGGACGGCATACGACCCGACCGCCCTGGTCGCACAACTGAATGCCTGCCCGATCTCGCTCGTCGACGTGGGTTCGGTCCGTGACGACGTGGCCCCCGGTGAGCCGACGCCGGTCGGCGATCGGGTCAGCCAGGTCACGGCGATCGACGCCCGGATCGGTGAGGTCATCGCGGCGGCCCCGGGCGGCGCCGACGTCATCGTCGCCAGCCTGTCCGACGCCGGGGTGGGCGAGCGGTTGCGCCTCGTCGTGGCCCGTGGTCCGCACTACGGACCGGGTCAGTTGCGCTCGTCCTCGACCAAACAGCCCGGGCTCGTCCAGGCCCAGGACCTCACCGTCACCGTGTTGGCCAACCAGGGTCTGAGCGTCCCGGACGCCCTCGGTGGGGCGCCGCTCACCTTCGAGCCGGCCACCGGCAACTCCGACGACCTGGCCGCCGCCCGACTCCAGGGCCTCGTCGACTACGACCAGGCCTCGCACGAGGTGCACTCCCTGGTGCCGCCGTTCTTCAACACCTTCGCGTACGGCCAGTTGGTCGCCTACCTCGTCGTGCTCCTCGTCTGGCGCGGCAAGATCGGGTCCGAGCGCACCCGGCTGCGCACGCTGTCCTGGATCCGCGTCCTGGCCGTGGCCGCGGCATCGGTGCCCGCGTCGACCTTCCTGGCCAATCTGCTGCCGTGGTGGCGGTTCTCGACGCCGATGCTGTCGGTGGTCGCCTCGGTGGGTCTCTTCGTGGCGATCATCGCCGGGATCGCCCTCGTCGGCCCATGGGGTCGGACGGTCTGGGGGCCGATGCTCGTCGTGGCCGCGCTGACCATGACGGTGCTCACCCTCGATGTCGTCACCGGGAGTCGGCTCCAGCTCTCCTCGCTCATGGGGTTGCAGCCCGTGGTGGCCGGCCGGTTCTACGGGATGGGCAACGTCACCTACGCGATCTTTGTGACCGGGGCACTGCTCCTGGCCACGGCACTGTCGAGCCTGATCGTGCGCTCGGGGGGCCGACGCACCGCGGCGCTCGTCGTGACCCTCGTCGGTGGCGTCGCCGTCGTCGTCGACGGGGCCCCGTTCTGGGGGGCCGACGGTGGCGGCCCCCCGGCGACCATCCCGGGGTTCGCCGTTCTGGTGCTCTCGATCCTGGGGATCGCGATGACCTGGAAGCGGGTCCTGGCCATCGGTGCCGCCTGCGTCGGCCTCTTCCTCGCGGTGGGCTTCCTCGACTGGCTGCGGGCCCCGAGCGACCGCACCCACCTGGGCCGGTTCATCCAGTCGATCATCGACGGCGGCGCCCTCGACATCGTCGTCCGCAAGGGCCAGCAGAACCTCTCGATCCTGCTCGGCAACGCCCCGTTGACCCTCCTGGTCCCGGCCGCGCTGCTCTTCGTCGGCTACGTCCTGGCCCGGCCGACGTCCTGGGGGGCCCGGGCGCTGCACCGCTCGTTCGTCACGCTGCCGACGCTGCGCGCCGGGCTCATCGCGCTCGTCGTGACGCTGACGATCGGGTTCCTGATCAATGATTCGGGCACGGCGATCCCGGCGGTCGGCGCGACCGTCGCGGTGCCGCTCATCGTCTCGGTCGTGGTCCGGACCCTGGCGGAGCAGGCGACGTCGTCGGCACCGACCCGACGCGAGCGTCGCCGCGCGTGAGGAGCCACCCGGCGGCGACCCACAGGGCCAGGTTCAGCCAGGGGGCGACCGCGGTCCTCAAGCCCAGGGTCACCCGCTCGACCTCGGGCGTCATCCCGAGGACCCGGCCCGGCACGTAGGCGGCCGAGATGACGGCCAGCCGGGCCAGCAGGATGCCGTCGAGCACCCCGGGCAGGACGGCAGGGAGGGCCGCCCAGGCGAGCAGGTCGTACCACGGGAGGGTGTAGGGCGCGGCGAGACTGTATGCCGTGGCCAGACCCGCGGTCGTGACCAGGGCGAGCGTCGCCGGATGCGTGCTGCTTACGTCGTCCCCGACCGGGTGCACGCGACGCAGGATGAGCGCCGCGACGGTGACGGCCAGCGCCATCGCACCCAGGCTGACGATCGACCTGGCGGTGCCGTTGCCCAGCTCCGGCTTGAGCGCGTTGAGCACCAGCCGCCACGAGGAGGCCAGGCTCACGGACGATCGGGCCCGCGCGATCTGGTCGTAGACGTGGGGTCCGGTCCACGCATGGAGGACCGCGACCGTGGGCAGGAAACCGAGCAGCAGCAACCCGATCCGGCGGGTGCAGCCGCCCAGACGTGACGGCTCGACGACACAGGCCGCACCGAGGCGGGGGACGACCCAAGTGAGGATGATCGCGACGACAACCACGGCATACGTGAATTTGGTCGTGGCGGCGAGCCCGGAGGCGATCCCGGCCACGACCACGCCGCGCGAGCCGACGCGGAGGGCGGCGACGGCGGCGACCACGAGGGCGGTGGCGAGGGTGTCGACGTGCGCCCCGAGCAGGCCGACCGAGACGACGAGCGGGTTGAGGGTCCAGAGCACGTCGATCCGGCCGTGGGCGGTCGGCAAGCAGGCGCGCAGGCCGAGCCGGACCCCGAGCCAGGCGAGCACGACGACGACCTGCCAGGCGAGGACGACGAGGCGCAGGTGATCGCCCCCGACGGCGGCGGCAGCGGCCTGGAGGAGGGTGGCGAAGGGGCCGTAGACGCTGGGTTCGGTCGTCCACGGTTCCTCGACGGCCGAGGTGATCGGGTCGTGACCGCCGGCCCACGCGATCGGTGACTCGACCCAGGGATCGCCACCGCCCAGCAGGATCCGACCGTAGGCGGCGTAGTTGAGGTGGTCCCCCGACCCGATGGGGGTGGCGATCAGGGCGACCAGGGCCAGGACCAATGGGATGCGCCAGGTCACCGGACTAGGACGGTGGACCAGGCCGAGCACCACGGCGAGGGTTCCCAGGGCGATGGCGATCCACAGCATCGTGGCCACCACGGCGGGATTGGGGTCAAACGGGAGCAGTCCCTCGAGCGGCCACACGCCGCGAAGGGTGGGCTTGGCGGCGTTGGCCCGGGTCAGCCCCAGCACGACGAGGAGGCCGATGGCGATGGTGAGCAGGACGGGCCGGAGTCGTTCGAGGGGCGCGGGCGTCATACGCGGCGCACTGTCGGGAGTTGTGAGCAGTCCGGGGCGCAAGAACTCCCGAAACTGTTCAGTAGGTCGATCATGGGCGGCGGAGGGGGCGCGGGAGGCGGCGCGCGGCCAGGGCGAGCCAGACGTCGCGGTACTGCTTGGCCCGGTGCACCTGACCGCGCCAATCGGTGCCGGTCACCCGGTGCTCCAACGCACACGGCACCTCGAGCACGCGGAGCCCGGCCCTGAGGACGTCGATCGTCATCCCCACCTCGACCCCCCAGCCGCGGGCCAACGGGCTGGCACTCGTGAACGCCTCGTCGGTGAGGGCCCGCATGCCCGACAACGGCTGGACCGCCTCGAAGCCGGTCAGGTCCAGGATGCCGTCACGGCCCAACCGCACGACGAACCCGCGGCCTCCGCCGGCCACCTTCTGCGGGGGCAGGGTCGCGATGGCGAGGTCGGCCTCACCCGTGAAGATCGGGGGCAGCAGGACGCCGAGGTTGCGGGCGCTCTCCTCGAGATCCCCGTCGACGAACAACAGGTCGTGCACGGGCAGCGAGCGGTGCGCGGTGAGCGCCCTGACGTGGCGCACGCCGGTCGTCAGCGCGGCCGCCTTGCCCATGTTGCGGGAGTGCGAGACGACCTCGGCGCCCGCGGCACGAGCCCGGGCGGTCGTGTCATCGGTGCTGCCGTCGTCGACGACCACGACGAGGTGCACTTCGGGCAGGGACCGCACGGCGCGCACGGTGGCCTCGATCCGCTTCGCCTCGTCCTTGCACGGGATGACCGCCGCCACCGGTCGGTGCCCGCGACCGGCTCCGCTCGCCCCGTCGGATCCGTCGTGTCCGAGGAGTCGGTGGGCTCCGATGGGCTCGCGGGGTCCGTCCAGCATGGTCACCGGTCCATCAGCGCAGGGTGACCTGGCGACTGAGCAGCCCGTTGCGGGCCCGGCGCTCCTCGGCCGAGAGGGCCTGGGTGTTGACCGCCGCGGCATAGCGACGGCCCCAGGCCGCGATCGCATCCTCGTGGTCGGCCGGCGCGGAGTCGAGCGGCACCTCGAGGACGGGCACGAGGACGCCGCAGGCGCGAAAGGCACCGAGCAGGCGGGTGCCCTCCCCCAGGTCGTCCGCGCCGGCGGCGTGCAACCGGGCGAGCGCGTCGGTCGCGGCATCCTCGTCCTCACCGAGGACGACCCGGATGAACGACCGGTCGCCGATGACGACGTGGTAGGCCGAGGGAAGGGAGGCCAGGGCGGTCGTCGGCACCACGGACTCGTTGGCCCGGGTCAGGGACTCCTGGGCGTCGGCGTCGAGCTCGGAGTCACCGACCCAGAAGTCGAAGCCGTCGTGCACCGTGACCTCGACCGGATGGGTGGGGTCGAGCAGGTCCTGCAGCCGAGGGGTGTCCGCGGTCACCTGCGGTGTCTGCAGCAGCGGGGTGCCGACCGGCAGCTGGCGGGTGGCGAGCAGGGCGGCGGCCAGGTCGCGGGAGGCGTCCCCGCTGGACCCCCCGGACTGGGTGGCCACCAGGACGGCCCCGTCGGCCCGGTGCAGCCCCGGCCAGGCCATCGGCAGGACCGTGGCCACGGTCACCTCACGGGCCTCGCCGGCTCCGTCCGCGCCGTCGCCGTCGGTCGCAACGTCCGCGCGGAGGCGCACGGTCATCGTGGCCGACGGGAGGATCTCGCGCAGGGCCACCCAGTCGGTCTCCCGCGGCAGCCCCTCGAAGGGTCGGCGCACGTAGGGAGCCGTGGTCGTGCCGGTGGCGCGGGCCGTGCGAGGACGTCGTGATGCCTTACCCATGGCGCACAGCCTTCCACGTCGGCCCCGGCGCTTCATACCGGGTTGGGCGGGCAGGTCAGGTGGCGCGGCGCCGGCTGGGCCCGCCGAGGGCGGCCCAGACGGTGCGACCGGTCTTTTCGTCGTGCACACCCCATTCGTGCGCCAGAGCACGCACGATCCGCAAGCCTCGGCCGGAGGAGGCCCACACGGCCCGCGGGGCCGGCCGGGGCACCGAGTCCGAGCCGCCGTCGGTCACCTCGATCTCCACCACCTCGTGGCGCACCTTCCAGCGCAAGCGGACCGAGCCGTCGGCGAGCGGGCGCGCGTGCCGGATGGCGTTGGACAGCAGCTCGGAGACGACGATCTCAGCTTCCTCGACGGTGTGCGAGCTGACGTTCCGGGCGGTCAGGTCCTCGGTCACCAGGCGTCGCGCGTCGGCGAGCGCCGCCGGGTTCGCCGGCACGCGCAGGCCCTGGACGTTGCGCTGTGGTTCGACCGTGGTCACGCGTGGACTCTACCCACCGGTCGCCGTCCCGAGGGCTCACACAACCTCGACCTCTAGCGTTGGAGGATCGTGACCAGACCACCCTTCCAGAGTCTCGTCGACGCCCATTGGCGCGACGTCGCCCGGCTGGCCCATGCGCTCGCCGGGCCCGCGCACGGAGACGACGTGGCCCAGCAGGCCTGGCTCCAGGCCCTGGCGGCCTATCCCCGGGCCGACCCCCGCAACCTGCGGGGCTGGCTCCTCACGATCACCCGGAACTGCGCCATGGACAGCCACCGACAGCGGCGTCGGGTCGACCCGCACGAGGACCCGACCGAGCTGGCCGGGGCCCGACCGGTGGGGACCCCGGCGACGGCGCCGCCCCGCGAAGCCCCCGACGCCGCCCTCTGGGCTTGCGTGGACGCCCTCCCGCCCCGCCAACGCGAGGCCGTGATCCTCAAGTACGTCGCCGACCTCGACCACCGCACCATCGCCACCCTGCTCGAGACCACGCCGGCCATGAGTCGGCGCTTGGTCAGCGATGCCCTCGCCACCCTGCGCCGCACGACCATCCAGGAGCTGTCATGACCCAGCCCTTCGCCTCCTTCGACCCCCCGATCGTCCCGCCGGTGCTCCCCGAGACCGACGTCTCGTATGCCGTCCACGACACCTGTGTGGGGCGCCTGGTCCTGGCGTCGGCCGCCGGCGAGCTCGTCCTCTGCGCCTACGCCGCCGACGAGGCGACGCAGCAGGCCCAGCTCAGCCGGGTCTCGGATGCGGTGAGCCCGCGCATCCTGCGCCACCCGGGCGCGCTCGACGAGGCCCGTCGCCAGGTCGACGCCTACCTGGCCGGTCGACGGACGACCTTCGAGCTCCGGACCCGACTGGCCGTGGCCACCCCGTTCCAGCGGGAGGTGCTCGGCGCCCTCGCCACGACGTCCTACGGCTCGACGACGACCTACGGGGCGCTCGCGCACGCGATCGACCGTCCCCGGGCCGCGCGGGCGGTGGGTAGCGCCCTGGGCGCCAACCCGTTGTGCCTCGTCCTCCCCTGCCACCGGGTGCTCCCGGCCGCCGGTCGCGTCGGCGGCCCGGTCGGCGGGTATGCCGGTGGGCCGGCCGCCAAGGCGACCCTCCTTGCGCTGGAGGCGAGCTGATCGGCATACCCGTGGGTTAGCCTCGCGATCATGACCCAGGCGCCTCCCCTGCCCCCCCGACGCCGCCGCGGTTGGCGGATCCTGCGTCGGCTCCTGCTCGCCGTCGTCGTGCTCGTCGTTCTGGCCCTCGTCGGGGGCTACTGGTACGCCCGCCCGCTGCTCCTCACCGGGACCGGGTATGCCGCCCACAACGACTGCGCGATCCGTGCGATCACCGGCCGGACCGACCCGGCGACCGACCTCCCCCCGAACCCGCTCGTGCCCTACCTGCGCACCAGTCAGGGCACGTCCGAGGCGGTCACGTCGGAGACGACCGTTCTCGGGCTGCTCGCCGGTCAGACGGCACGCGCCACCTCCGGCCTGGGCTGCACCCTGGACGCCGGCGGCCAGGCCAAGGGCTTCGGCACCGTGACCCCCGTGCCGGCCGGCAACAACCCGTTCACCGACGCCCCGACCCCCGCGATGAACCCCGAGGTCACCGCCGCGGTGGCCCGAGCCTTTGGGGACGACCTTCCGGCCGCCGAGCAGAAGGCGCTCGGCACCCGGGGAATCGTCGTCGTGCGTGGCGGGCAGATCGTCGCGGAGCGCTACGCCGACGGGTTCGACGCCAAGACCCCGCAGTTGGGGTGGTCGATGACCAAGAGCGTCGCCACCCTGCTCGCCGGCCGGCTCGCCAAGGAGGGCAAGCTCAAGGTCACCGATGACCACCTGCGCCCCGAATGGACCGACCAGCGCGCCACGATCACCATCGACCAGTTGATGCGGATGACGAGCGGGCTCGAGTGGGACGAGACCTACGACCTGGGCACCCCGATCACCCGGATGCTCTACCTCGAACCCGACATGGCCTCCTACGTCGCGGGCCTGCCCGCGACCCACGCGCCCGGGACGTTCCAGGAGTACTCCTCGGGGTCGACCAACCTGCTCTGCTCGGTCCTGCAGCAGCGCGCCGGTCAGGCCAAGGATGCCCCCGCCGACTTCCCGCGCTCCCTGCTCTTCGAACCCCTCGGCCTGAGTTCGGCGGTCCTCGAGCCCGACGCCACCGGGCTGCCGGTGTGCTCGTCCTATCTGTGGGCGACCCCGCGGGACTGGGCGGCGATCGGCCAGTTCGCCCTCGACAACGGGACCTGGCGCGGCGAGCACCTGCTCCCCGACGACTGGATGACGACGACGACCACCGTCGTGCCGGTCGCCGAGACCGACGACCCCGGGTATGCCGCGGGCTGGCGGTCGAACTCACTGCCCGATGGCTCGCTGCTGCACGCGGACCTGCCCAAGGACGCCTACCTCGCCCAGGGGCACGACGGTCAGCGGATCATCGTCGTCCCCTCGGCGCGCCTCGTCGTGGTGCGCCTGGGCTTCAGCCCGGACGTCGACGACCTGCGGGTCAACGCGCTCGTGAGCGCGATCGCCGCCCAGCCGCTCGGCGGCTGACCGGTTCGGTCAGAACGGAACCGACGCGGTGACCTTGGTCGCGGCGGCGACCTTGTCCTCCACGGGTAGGCACTTGATCTCGACGGTCGATCCCGACGTCGGGTCGGCGGTGCAGAAGGTCGAGCCGAGGTCGGTCGTGCCGTCGGAGAAGGTCAGGTCGAACATCAGCACCGAGCCCGACCCCGTCGTCGTCCCGGTCATGTTCTTGATCTCCGCCAGCCCGGGCAGGTCGCCCTTCTCGACGGTCCAGCCCTTGGCGATCGTCAGCTCGGGGAAGGCGATCTCGCCGCCGATCGTGGTGACGATCGGGTTGTCGACACCACCGGGGGCCGACGGGTCGATCCCGGACGGCAGGTCCGAGGGCAGCGGCATCTCGGAGGACAGGCTGCTCATCAGGTCGCTCGGCAACACGCTCGTGGGGTCCTTGGCCACCTTGTCGACGAACCGCGCGACGAGCACCGCACCGACGATGCCGAGGAGGACGACGAGGCCGACCGTGACGAGCGCCGCGATGAGGCAGCCCTTGCCGGAGCTCTTCTGCGGGGGCCCGTAGGCCGGGGCCCCCGGTTGTCCGTAGGCCCCACCGGGCTGTCCGTAGGCCGGGGCGCCCTGCTGTCCGTAGGCCCCACCGGGCTGACCGTAGGCGCCTCCCGGCTGTCCGTAGGCACCATCGGGCTGACCCGGCACCGGCGGCACCCCGTATGCCGGGGGGCCGGCGGCCGGGGTGACGCCCGCCGTTGCGCCGGCCGGGTCGTAGCCCGTCCCCCCGCCGGTCTGCTGGGTCGGTCCGCCCCACGCCGGCAGCGACGAGCTGAAGGCCCCGGGTCCCGATGCCGGCTCGGCCGCCGCCGGGCCGGAACTGAACTGCTGGGTGGCCTCGGTGTCGATCTGTTGGGTGGCCTCGACGCTCAGCTGCTGGGTCGGGTCGATCGACGAGGAACCGACCTCGTCCCACGTGCTGGGGGTCTCGAGGGCCGCCGTCGGGTCGGAGGCGATCTGGTCCTCGTGGTCCGGCACCGCCGGGGCCGCATCCCGGATCTGGTCGCTCCAGGCCTGGCCGTCCCAGAAGCGTTCGCGCCCGTCTGGTGTCGGGTACCAGCCCGCGGGTGCACTCATGATCGTTCTCCCCTCGTGTCGGGCGCCTCGGCCCACGCCCCCACCGTATCCGGAACCGGTCGGGCATGATGGACGGTCGGGTGACGTTGCAGGCAGCGCGTCCGCCCCGACGCACGACAGCACGAGCGAGGAGATCCCGCATGCCGCGCACGCCCCGGGAGGTCGTGCAGTCCGCCCTGCCGACGATGCCCGGGCGCCCTCCGCTGCCGGCCGCCGTGGCCCGGCTCGGGCGTCGGCCCCGGATCGACCCGTCGGGATGGACGACCGGTGAGCTCACGGCATACCTGTCGGCGCCCCGGGGGTCCCTGCGGCCGCCCCGCCGAGTGGGCCATGAGGCGGTCCGTCTGACCAACGCGCTCGAGGGCACGCTGCCGGTCGACGCCGTCCTGCTCGCCCGCGCCGTCGCCGACGCCGCTCCCCCGCTCGGGCACGAGGTCTCCCCGACCCTCCTCCAGATCGTCGACCGCTACCTCCCCGACACCCTGATCGCCTACCGCAACAGCGGGACGGCGGCCGACTCCGTCGAGGGGCATCGCCTGATCGTCGACCAGTTGCACCTGCTGCACCATGTCACCCGCGACGTGGTGCGAGCGCAGGCGGAGCACGACGACCGCGAGTTGCGGGTGCAGGAGTCCTTCCTGCGGGAGCGGTTCGCGCGCACGAGCAACGGCCTCGACCTCACACCCACCCCGGGCACACCGGCCCCGGCGTCGAAGGCCTGGCGCAGCCCGGCCGAGAGCGCACCGCCCGGGGGCACGCCGGCCCGGACGGGACCGAAGGCCCTCGCCGCCTCGGCCCGTCAGAGCCATCACCGCCTGGAACCGGAGCGCTGCCCGACGGCGATGTTCACCCCGGACGCCGAGAGCGACGGGGTGCTGCACGCCCGGCTCGCGCTGCCGCCCGGAGTCTCGGTGATCCTCGGGGCCGTCGTCGAACGCCACACCGGCGCCATCGAATTCGTCAACGCGGGGACCCGCAGGTGGCAGGCCAAACGGCGACAGCGTGGCTTCAACACCCCCCAGTTGGACGTCGCGATCGACCTGCCGCTGCGCGACGTCCGACGGTTCGTCCTGCAGGCGACGACCCGGACGCACACCTCGTCGGTGGAGGCAGTCCTCTTCCTAGCCGAGGGCGCGACCAACGCCGCCGAACTGCCGACCACCCTGCTGCGGCGTCCCGGGGCCACCACCACCGTCGTCGCGTCCGGACGGGAGACCAGTGAAGGCTGCTTCCTGCGCAACGAGTCCCTCGTCTTCCCCTCGTTGCGCGCGGCCTGTGAGGCGTTCGACTACGGACGGGTGACCTGGTTGTCGGCGGACACGCCGGCCGTCTGAGCCGGATCCGGGGCGTCCGCGCCCCGGTCCAGCGGGTGGGTGATCTCGTCGGCCGGGAGCCGCGCAGCCAGGATCGCGATGATGGCGATCACCAGCGGTGCGGTCCCGGCAATGAGGAAGGTGCGCTGCAGCCCGAGCCAGGCACTGACTCGTCCGGCGAGCGCCATCGAGACCGGCATCAGCGAGATCGAGACGAAGAAGTCGAGCGAGGCCACTCGGCCGAGCAGGTGCGGTGGGACCCGGCGCTGGAGCAGCGTGCCCCAGATGACCATCGGCGCGGAGAACATGGCCCCCATGACCAGCCCGCAGGCCACGATCACCCAGATGTGCGTGGTGGACCCGATGAGGATGAACGGCAGGCAGCCGGCCCCCCACATCAGGTTCATGATCGTCAGGTAGCGGCGGGGCATCCGGCGCGAGCCCATGACCAGGGATCCGAGGGCCCCCCCGATGCCGAAGGCGGCGAGGACGTAGGAATGGTCCCGGGGCCCGCCGCCGAGGTGGTCCTTGACGAGGAACGGGATGAGCACCTCCATCGGCCCCATCATGACGAGCAACATGAGCGCGGCGAACAGCAGCGTGGCGAGCAACCACGGCGTCCGCACCAGGTAGGACACCCCGACCCGCACGTCCTGGAAGACACTCCGTGGGGCGTCGGGCAGTGTCCCCGCCTCTGCCCCGGTAGCTGCCCCGGTGCCTGCCCCGGCCGCTGTCCCCGGCTCGGAACCGGTCGCCGAGGCACGGGGGTCGGCGGACGGCATACCGGCTCGTGGACGGGCCGGGACGAGGAGGAGGGCGACGAACCCGAAAACGCTCGCCGTGGCCGCGATCCCCATCGCGGCGGCCGGCGCGAACGAGGCGACGGCCGCCCCGGCGACCGCCGGCCCGAGCGCCTGCTGGAGGCCCGGCCGCACCATTCCCTCGAAGCCGTTGACGGCCTGCAGGTCGGTGGCGGGGACCAGCCAGGGCAACCACGACGAGTACGCCGGGTAGTAGAAGGCCATGCCCGCCCCGAGGACGAAGGAAAGGACCGAGAGGGCCAGCACACCGTCGAGGTCCCCGGCGGAGAGCAGGACGCCCACCCCCATCCCGAGCACCTGGAGCGCGGCGACGGCGAGCAGGATCTGCTTCTGCGGCAGGCGGTCCGCGACGACGCCACCGAGCAGGGCCGGGAGGATGACGCCGACGGCGCCCGAGGCGGCGACGGTCGAGAGATCGCCCGGCCCGCCACCGAAGCGGATCACCTCCCAGACGATGGCCACCGCCCACACCCCGCTGGCGAACGTGGACAGGACGAGGGCCAGCGCGAGACGACGGTAGGCGACGTGCCGGAAGGGAGCCAGCACCCGGCGGTAGCCGTTGTCGGGCATCGCGGCAGCGTCCGGAGTCATGCTGGTTCACCTCCCCAGAACTGGATCCTCGACGTCGATCGCCTGCCCCCGCGGTCACCGAACAATCGATTCACCGTAGGTCGTCCTTCCGGCCGGCGCATCCGCACCGGCAGGTTCTGCCGAAGGCCAGAACGGGGGCTTACCGAACCCTGACCATCGGATAACTGCGCAGATGTTACCCACGGCCAGATTCCGTGGCGTGCCTCGTCCCACTCGTCCCGTAGACTGGAGCCACGGTCCGCCCAGTTCTGCCTCGGACCGCGTGGGGAAAGCATGGTGCGCCACGTCGAAGCCGACGCGCCGCTGCGACCTTTCTCCCCTGATCCGTCAGTTTCTTGACGCGTCGATGCCGACTGCGCCGCGACCTCCTGTCGCGCCGGGCAGAACGACCACCGTCCATTCTTCGGAGTTTCCCCATGAGTTCCCCCATGTCGTCCCCCCGGACGTCCCCCACGACGTCGCGGATGGCGTCCGCCCAGGGCTCGCCCTTCGGTGAGCTCGGCGTTCCGGCCGACCTCGTCGCCGTGCTCGCCGCCCGCTCGATCACCACCCCGACCCCGATCCAGGCCGCCACCCTGCCGGACTCGCTCGCCGGCCGCGACGTGCTCGGCCGGGGACGCACCGGCTCGGGCAAGACCTACGCCTTCCTGCTGCCGCTGGTCACCCGGTTGGCCGCCACCCGCAGCCCGCGTCGACCCAAGTCGCCGCGGGCCCTGATCCTGGCCCCCACCCGTGAACTCGTGACCCAGATCGACGAGGCCCTGGCCCCGCTGGCCGCGACCGCCGGACTGCGTAGCCGCACGATCTTCGGCGGCGTGGGTCAGAACCCCCAGGTCGCCGCGCTGCGTCAGGGGATCGACATCGTCGTCGCCTGCCCGGGTCGCCTCGAGGACCTGATCGGCCAGGGGCACGTCAGCCTCGACGCCATCGAGGTCACGATCCTCGACGAGGCCGACCACATGGCCGACCTCGGCTTCCTGCCCGGCGTGCGCCGGATCATGGACCGGACGCCGCGCACCGGCCAGCGGATGCTCTTCTCGGCCACCCTCGACGCCGGCGTCGACGTCATCGTCAAGCGCTACCTCTCGAGCCCCGTGGTCCACCAGGCCGACTCGGCCCAGTCGCCGGTCGCCACCATGAGCCATCACGTGCTGCACGTCTCGGACGGTCAACACCTGCCGGTGCTCCTCGACCTGGTCGCGGCTCCGGGTCGCACCGTCGTCTTCACGCGCACCAAGCACCGGGCCAAGAAGCTCGCCCGCCAACTCAACGCCTCGGGCGTGCCGGCCGTCGAGCTGCACGGCAACCTGTCCCAGAACGCCCGCACCCGCACGATGGACGCCCTGCACTCGGGCGCCGCGACGACCCTCGTCGCCACCGACATCGCCGCCCGCGGCATCCACGTCGACGACATCGGTCTGGTCATCCACGCCGACCCGCCGGTCGAGCACAAGGCCTACCTGCACCGCTCGGGGCGGACGGCTCGGGCCGGCAACGAGGGCACGGTCGTCACGCTGATGACCGACGAGCAGGTGCGCGATGTCCGCGACCTGACCCGTAAGGCGGGCATCACGCCGACGACCACGCGGGTCGACGCCCGCCACCCGCTGCTCCAGGAGTTGGCACCCGGCGAGCGTTCGTATGCCGGGGGGTTCACTCCCGTCGTCGAGTCCGGCTCCGCTCGGGGTGAGTCGGGACGCTCCGGTGGCGCCGGTCGCCGCCGTGGCGGTCCGGGACGCGGATCCGATGGCCCCCAGGCCGGCGGGTCGGGCGGTCGCGGCGGTCAGCCCCAGTCACGCGGTGCCGGGTCGGGCCAGCGCTCCGGGTCGGGCCAGCGCTCCGGCTCCGGCCAGTCGCGCGGCGCGGGCTCGGGTCAGTCGCGCGGCGCGGGCCCCGGCCAGCGCTCCGGCTCCGGCCAGTCGCGTGGCACCACGGGTGGCGGCAACCGGGGAGCGGCGGCCTTCTCGGCCGGGAGCCGGGTCGGCACCCGCGGCCGCTGACGCCGATCGTCTCGGGTCGCCGGAGCGGCCCTCGGCTCAGCCGCGGGCGCCCCGGACCTGCTCGAGCACCCGGGCCATCAGGCGTTGCACCGCCAGGGTGTCGTCCAGCGGCATGATCGGGCTCTCGGTCAACCCGGCGGCCAGGCACTCGCCGACGTGGATCACCTCGTGCTCGAACCCGAAACCGAACTCCTCGCTTACCGCCTCCTTGGCCTGCCGGCCGCACCAGAGCGTGAGCGAGGGGGCCCGGTGGAATCGGGGATGCACGTCGATCCAGCCGTCGGTTCCCAGGAGCATGAAGCGCCCCGGCCCGTAGGCCGTGAAGCTGCCCGACACGGTGGCCGATCGGCCGTCCCGGTACCCGAGCACGGCCGAGAACTCACTCTCCACGCCGGTGGGGTAGAGGCTGCCGACGGCGTGCACGACGTCGGGGGTGCCGAGGAAGGCCTGGGCGAAGGACAGCACGTAGACGCCGAGGTCGAGCACGGCACCGCCGCCGAGCTCGGGCGCGAAGAGCCGGTCCTGCGGGTCGAACTGGCGCCGGGCGGTGAGATCTCCGTGGACGGCCCGGAGCTCACCGATGGCCCCGTGGGCGACCAGGTCGCGCAGGCGGGCCACCCCGGGCAGGAACCGGGTCCACATCGCCTCCATCGCGAACACCTGTGTGGTGCGCGCCGATTCGATGATCCGCTCGGTGTCCTCGACCGAGGCGGTGAACGCCTTCTCGACGAGAATCGCCTTGCCGGCGGCGATCGCCGCCAGGGCGAGGTCCGTGTGCTGCGGGTGTGGGGTCGCGATGTAGATCGCGTCGACCTCCGGGTCGGCGACCAGCTCGTCATACGACCCGTGACACCGGGGTATGCCGTGGGCGGCGCCGAACGCCTGGGCCCGCTGCAGCGATCGCGACCCGACGGCCACGAGCTCCCCATTGGTCACCTTGGGGAAGTCGGCGACCATCGCCGCCGCCTGCTTGCCCGGGCCGGCAATGCCCCAGCGCACTCTCGTCATGTGCGCCAGCCTATGGGCGTCACGAGAGCCCGCGGAACGCGAAGACCTCGGCTCCCGAGCCATCGAGCATGACCGCCGACGGACGCTCGCCGAGGTCGAGGGTCACGACCAACCGTTCGTCGGGTCGCTCTCCCCGCGCCTCATACGTCAGGAGCGTGCCGTCCTTGGCGAGCACCGTGGTGCGAGAACGCTGCAGCCAGGAGTGGCGGCGGCGCACGGCGATCAACTCCTGGTGCAGTCGATACATCCACCAGCCTTCGCGAGCGAGCGCATCGGGCGCCTCGGGGAAGGCCGGGCGCACCTCGTCGTCGCCGCCGAGGCGTTCGGTCTTCTCGCCGCGGAAGGCCTGCTCGTCGCCGTAGTAGAGGGAGGGGGTGCCGCCGACCGTCATGAGCAGCGCCAACGCCACCGCCGCCCCGGCATCGCCCACCTTGGTCGCGATCCGGGTGACGTCGTGGTTTCCGACGAAGGTCATCGGGAGGAACGAGCCGAGGAGGACGTCGTGGCGCTCCAGGGCATGGGCCAGTTCCCACGGGTTGTGGTCGGCCAGCGCACTCCAGGTGGCCTTCCACAGTTCGTACTCGGTCACCGAGTCCAGGCCCCCCTCGGCGACGAAGGCGCCGTAGTCCCCGTGGATCACCTCCCCGACGAACACCGCGTCCGGGTAGGTCGTCCGCACCCGGGAGGTGACCTCGCGCCAGAAGGGGAGCGGCACGGCATACGCGACGTCGAGCCGCCACCCGTGAATGCCCCTGGCCAGCCAGTGCTCCATGATCTCGACGACCAACGCGATGGCGCGGGGGTCATCGTGGTTGAGTTCGACGAGGTCGTGGTGACCCTCCCAGCCGGCGGGTCGACCGCCGTCGGGACCCCATTCGAGGCGGAACAGGCCGGCCAGCGGCCCCTGCGGTCCGTCCGCGAGCGCTTGCCGGACCAGCGGATGCTCGGCCCCGACGTGGTTGAAGACGCCGTCGAGCATGAGCAGGACGCCGCGTGCCCGGCAGGCCTCGACGAGCGCGTCGAACATCGCGTCGCCGCCCAGCCGCGGGTCGATCCGGAGATGGTCGGTGGTGTCGTAGCCGTGACTGGTGGAGGCGAAGATCGGTCCGAGCTGCAGGCCGTTGGCGCCGAGGGCGACCGCGTAGTCCAGCCACGCGGTCAGGGTGCCCGGCCGGGGCGCCGCGTCGGGATCGGCCGGGTCCTGCACGGTCGGCCGGATCGGGGCGCCGACGAAGCCGAGCGGGTAGACGTGCCACCAGATGGCGTGGTCGAGCAACGACATGACCCCATCGTGCCAGCGCCGGTTCGCTGGCCGTCGGCCGGCAGTCGGCGCCACCAGCCCGTCGCCCTACCGGGTCAGTCGGGCGCGCCACGGATGCCGTTGCACCGCAGGCATATTCACCCGAATCGCCTGCCCCATTCCCTTGTCGTCGAACACATGTTCGGATAGAATCGGCGACATGGACCTCCCCGTCGCTCAGGACGCCGTCGCGGGCACGTATGCCGCGTTGGCGGCGGCGCGGGGACGGTTGCCCATGGACGCCCTGGTCGAGACCCTGAAAGGCATCCAGGGCTTGCGCAACGTGCTCGATGCCTGCGAGATCGAGGCGATGGGCCAGGTGGCGGCGATCGAGTTCGTCGGGGCGGAGGACGGCACCCTCTCCGAGCTGCATCACGGGATCGGGCACCAGGAGTTGGACGCCCCCGAGTTGGTGGCGCCCTGCCTGGGACTCTCGGTGCACGTCGCCGCCGCACGGATGACCAGCGCGTTGGCCCAGTTGACCCGCACCCCCGCACTGGTCGCCGAGCAGGCCGCCGGTCGACTCGACGGCCATCGGGCCCGCGTGGTCAGCGACGAACTGATCGACGCTCCGCCGGCCGTGGCAGCCGCCGTCGTCGACGAGTTGTTGGCGCGCGCCGAGCGAGCCGGTGGGTGGGTCGAGACCGCCGGGCCGCTGCGCCGCCGCACGGCCGCGGTGCTCGCAGGCGTCGACGCGACGGTGGCCCGGGAACGCGTGGCGCGCGAGGTCGAGCGACGCGGCATGTCCCGACGGATCGAGTCCAGCGTGCTGGACCGCTGGGAGGGCACGTACCCGGTCGAGGACGCTCGGGTCGCGTGGGCAGCCATCGACACGGTGGCACGACAGTTGCTCGCCCAGGGTTCCGCCAACACCCTGGCCCAGGCGCGGGCGGATGCACACCTGTCGTTGCTGCTCCGGCAGGTCACCACGACCATTCACCTGCACCCGACCGTGCCGGCCGGTGGTGCCGCGCGCAGCGAGCAGCCGGTCGGGAGCCCGGTCACCGACACCCTGACCGACACCCTGACCGACGCCCTGACCGACACCCTCACGGACACCGAGCTCGTCGAGTTGACCAACTACGGGGGCCACCCCGGCGCGTCGGTGTCCCCCGACTGGCTCGAGCGCCGGCTCGAGGACGGCTCGGCCGTGCTCGATGTGCCGGTGGTGTGCCACCCGGACACCGGTGCCGCGCAGAGTTCCCCGACCGGAGTGGGTGCCGGGTGGACGGGAGGTGCAGCGGCGCGCAGCGAGCTGGCATACCGGCCCTCGCCTGCCCTTCGTGAGGCGGTTCGGCTGCGCGACGCGCACTGCCGGTTCCCCGGCTGTGCCATCACCGCCCGATTCTGCGACCTGGACCACGTCCGACCCTGGCCGATCGGCCCCACGCACCTCGACAACCTGATGACGCTCTGTCGTCGACATCACCGGATCAAGCAACGCCATGGCTGGCGGGTGCGGCTGTACCCGGACGGCACCATCGACTGGCACACCCCCGATGGGCGGGTCCTCACGACCCACCCCGTCGACCATCTTGCGCGGTCACGGCCCCTGCTCACGGGGGCCGCCGACCTCCCCGACCCTGGCGCGAGACGAGGGGGCGAAGTCTGCGCGCGTCGTCCCTACGACGCCCCGGACGATCCCTACGACCTCCCCGGTCACTCCCCGATGGTCGAGTGGTTGACCCGCCGACTGAGGGATCACGAGGCCGCCGGCCGCGCGCTCACGCCCGCGCACCGTGCGGGTGCCCGCTCCCGCCGCCGGACCGATCACCGCACCCTCGACGACAGGTGCGAACCGGCGCCGTTCTGAGCCGCGCGGCATCCTCGCCGCGGGGCATACTCAAGGTATGGAGATCACCGACAACGGCCCCAACCCCAACGTCTTCGACATCGAGAAGGCCACGGTCGCCAACACGAACTACCGGGCCGTCGCCTGGACCGGGAAGTACCTCCAGGTGACCCTGATGTCGATCCCGGTCGGGCAGTCCATCGGTCTCGAAGTGCACCCGGAGACCGACCAGTTCCTCCGACTCGACGCCGGCACCGGCCGCTGCGTCATGGGCCCGGCCAAGGACGAGTTGACCTTCAGCCAGGACGTCAGTGACGGCTGGAGCATCCAGGTCCCCGCCGGCATGTGGCACGACGTCATCAACACCGGTGACGAGCCGATGAAGGTGTATGCCATCTACGCCCCGACCCATCACGCCAAGGGCAAGGTGCAGGCGACCGCGGACGTGGCCGCGGCGGACGAGGCCGCGGGCGAGGACGAGCCGCCGAGCTGGACCGTCCAGCCCTGACCCGCTCGCCCGGGGTGCCCGGCCACGCGTGACCACTTAGGCTCGACCCATGGGTGGGAGCATGGGCTTGGTCCTGGGTCAGCAAACCGAGGCCGCCAATCTGATCATCGGCCGCCTGCCGGGCGTCCAGGGCATCCTCGACGGGATTCCCACGGCGGTCACGGACCAGGCCTCGGGATTCGTCGGCGGGGCGGCCGCCGGACTGGCGAACGCGCTCGGCGACTGGCTGCAGGCGGCCGGTGACCTCCCCAAGATCCTCAGTGACTACGCCATGGCCCTGGCGGAGGTCGACCGGACGGCGGCGGCGAGCGACGCGGCCGGGGCGGCCGGTCTGAGTGCCGCGCCGGGGTCCTCCGGCCTGAACCTGAAGTAGTCACCATGCCCAACGACATCGTGGTGACCTTCGAGAACGTGGCGGCCATCGAGGCGGCCCTGACGACCGCCCACGACGATCTGATCAGCACGGTCGACGCCATTCGAGCCGACGTGGACCGGATGATCATCGGGTGGCAGGTGGACACCGACAGCCGACGGGCTCAGTTGGCCTTCGACCATCGGCTCGCCGTCGGCATCACCGCGATGGTCGAGGCCCTGGCCACGATCCGCCGCACGCTCGGCGACGTGTCCGCGGCGGCACACCACGCCGAGGTCCGCAACGTGGCCGTGCTGGACTGAGGGGGGACAGGGATGCCGTCCTATGACTTCGCCGTCGATCTGACCGCCCTGGTCAAGGCCGCCCAGGGGCTGGCCGATGCGATCCAGAACGTCCACGACCACGACGTCGAGGACTTCGTCCCCCGTGAATCCGACCTCGGCAGCGCCGTGGTCTGGTCCGCCGTCGACGAGTTCCAGGACAGGTGGGAGCGGGGCGTCAACGACATGGTCGGCGACGTCGAGGAGGTGGCCGGACGCCTCGCGAAGGTCGCCATGACCTACGCGGAGTTCGACAAGGAGGGCTACGAGTCGCTCAACGCCCTGGGCAACGGCACCACCCCACGCCTCAAGCCCTGGGGCGCCTCATGAGCCCCGACTTCACCATTGCCGGCAACCCGGGAGGCGTCCGCACCAAGGCGACCGCCCTCCGCCAGCGAGCCACCACCTTCGCCGACGTCGCCACCGGCCTGACGTCGATCACGACCGGCGGCTGGACCGGCCGGGCCGCGGACCGGTTCCGGGAACGCTTCGATGTCGAACCGACGCGATGGCAGCACACCGCGACCGGCTTCCTCGGCGCCGCCAACGCCTTGGATGCGTATGCCGATGCGCTGGCCCAGGCGCAAGGCCGGGCCGCCACGGCGAAGGCCGAGTACGAGCGAGGCGACCGGGAGACGGCGGCGGCCCGGTCGGCATACGACCGGTCGGTGACCGCGGCCCGCCACGAGAAGGCGACCTGGGAGGCCGAGAACGGGCCCGGCACCTACACGTTGACGATCGAGCCCTTCCACGATCCGGGCGCGGCGATCCGAGCCGCCGCCGTGGCCGAGGTCGAGTCCGCGCGAGCGGCCCTCGACAACGCGGCACACGTCTGCGCCGCGGCCGTCAAGGCGGCCTGCGAGTTCGCGCCGGCCAGTCGCAACTGGTTCGAGTCGGGCCTGGCGTTCATCGGGGGCGTGTTCTACGGAGCCGGCGAGGCCGTGTGGCAGTTGGGCGACCTGCTCGTGCACCTCCAGTTCGGGCCCGTGTTCGACCTGGTCTCCCTGGCGAGCGGCGACCTCACGATCGAGGAACTGGCCGCCAAGAACCAGCTCAAGGCCGAGCAGGTGAGTGCGATCTGGAACGCGTTCACCACGGACCCGATGGGGTTCGGCAAGCAGGTCGGCAAGGCGGTGCTCGACTGGGACACCTGGAGCGACGACCCCGCCCGTGCCCTGGGGCACCTGGTGCCCGACATCGCGATCGCCGTGCTGACCGGCGGCACCGCCACCGCGGCCACCCGCGGCGGACGCGCGGTCCAGCGCACGCTCATGGTGCTCGAGCAGTTGACCGGGGCGGACCTGGCGAAGGCCGGCCTTCGAGGCCTCAGCCGACTCGTCGAGCACGGCCTCACCGACTTCCGGTCCCTGGATCGCGCGGCGGTGGGTCTGGAACGGGTGGCGAGTTGGACCGGTGAGGAGGGACGCTTCCTGACCGCAAGCCAGAATGCCGCGGCCGATTCGTTCCTGCGTGGGGCCGCCATCGCGGAGCCGCGGATCACGGACGACATCACGGACGTGGCTCGCGCCGTCGGCGCCGACCAACCGGGCCTGGACTTCCGGCTCAAGGGCGAGGACTCGTTCAAACGCAAGTTCGCCGATGAAATCGCGCTCGGTCAGACGCCCGACGGTGCCCTGGCCTCGGTCAGTGACTCGGTCAGGTACACGATGACTGCGTCCGGTGACGACTACGCCCAGATGGTCGCGGACGCCCGCCGCTCGCTGGCCGACAAGGGTTACGTCGAGGTCAAGTGGAAGGATAGTTGGGGATCCGACGGCTACCAGGGCATCAACAGTCAGTGGGAGACCCCCGACGGCGCGGGCCGGATCGAAGTCCAGTTCCACACGCCCGAATCGTTCGCTGCGAAGATGGAGACCCACGAACTCTACGAAGCCCAACGGCTCCTGCCCCCCGACTCGGCGGAGGCCATCGCCCTCGCCGAGCAGCAGCGCGAAATCTTCAGTCAGGTCCCCCAACCCGGCGACCTGGATCGCGTGGCCGCCGCTCACCTGCAGGATGCCAAGGATTACCTGCACACCTTCCTCAAGGCGGCGGCCGTGGGCGGCGGCGTGACACACGCCGGCGTCACCGCCACCCGCCTCGACCAGTACACAGGGAACTGACATGTCCGATCAGGCGTACCGCTACTTCGTCATCATCCCGACCCCCCTACGGTTCCCTCCCCAGCTCTTTCGGCGTCGGCCGGGGGCTCGGGACGAGGCCTGGCGCCGCGTGGATGAGCACGAGTGGGACTGGGCCCCGCACGAGAAGTTGCGTCGCGCCGAGGTCGACGGGAGCACCGACGACATCCTCGAAGTGTCGCCCGAGGAGGCCGAGGAGACCCGCCAGGCGCTGATTGAGTACGCGAAGTCGTTGCGCGACCTCACGTGAACCAGGCACAGGCGGAGGAACTCGTCCGCAGGATCGAGTCCCAGCGCGGTCTTTCGCCTCAGCCGCCCCAGGCGTGGCGGATCACCGAAGTCGGCGACCTCGGCTGGGTCTTCGCGGCCGAGGGGGTGCGCTCCAACACCGGGTATGCCGTGACCCGCGACGGACGGGTCGCCACCTTTCCGTTGTCGTCCGTGCGTCGTGAGGACGCTCTCCGGCGACTCGCGCAGGCCAGCGCCGCTGGCCAGGGCACCCCGGATGAGGCGCCCGCAGAGGCGCTCGGCCCGGTCCCGGTGCTGCACCTGGGTCCCCTCTGAGCCTGCGGGCCCGCGCCACCGGGAGCCGACATCCCTTGAGTGCGTGAAGAAGTGTCGAGATCGCAACACTCCTTCACGCACTTTGCGGGTCAGGAATTGACCCCGAGGTCCGCGCCCCTCCGGACCAGGTCACGTCGGCTGCGCACCCCCAACTTGCCAAGGATCGCGGCGACATGGCTGTCGACGGTGCGCACCGAGAGGACGAGGTGGCTGGCGATCTCCGCGTTCGTCATCCCCTCGGTCACCAGTTGGGCGACCTCCCACTGTCGCTGGGTCAGGCCGGCGGGGTTGCCGCGGGTGCTCGGCAGCGGCCCCCGGGGGACGTGCTGGATTCCCTTGAGCCGCAACGTTGCCCGCACCGTCCGAGCCAGCGGCTCAGCCCCCAGGTCGTCCAGCTCGGCGAGGGCCGCGATGAGGTCCTCCGGTCGCGGGCTGTGCGTGAGTGCCAGGGCCGCCTCATACCGGCATCCCGCCGCTTCCCAGACCCGCCGGGCGTCCTCCCACCGGCCCGCCGCGAGCAGTGCGTAGGGCTCCGTCGCCGGGTCGTCCGCCAGGGGTGAGGCCCGGCGCTCGCCGGTGACCGCACCCAGCCAGTAGGCGAGCTCGGCGCGCACCGTGGGGGTGCCGCGATCCACGGCCAGTTCGTATGCCGTGCGGACCTCGTCGACGGCGTCGGCGGGCTCCCCGCGCAGCACGGCCGACTCCGCCAGGGCGGCGGCCGCCGGGCCGATGCGTTGGCACTCGCCGGTCGCGCGGGCGATCATCCACGCCTCACGGAGCTGTTCCGGAGCGCCCGAGTCGCCGCGGCGGGCTCCGAGCCGGCCGATCAGGATGAGGGCGGCGCACCGGATCGGCGGGGACCCGTCGGCGGCGAACGCCGCCGACGGCAGGACGTCGTCCCAGGCGGCGGCCCCGAATCGGGCCATGGCGCGAATGAGTTGGAGATACCTCGCGAAGGTGAGGAACTCGGCGCCCTCGGCCAGTTCGATGCCGGCCGCGGCCAGCGCCTCGACGCGTGGGAAGTCGAGTCGTTCCAGCTGATGCCAGGAAAGGTTGACGTAGGCGCGGCAGGCGTGTTCGGGCTCGTCGGCGGTGAGGGCCACGGCGAGACTCTCCTCGACGACGGCATACGCCCCCTCCTGACGGGTCCGCAGCAGCGCCAGGCCCAGGTTGTTGAGCAGGTGCGAGCGGGTGGCGTCGGTGATCCCCGGCAGAGCCAGCCCACGCTCGGCCAGGGCGATCGCCTCGGCGTCCCGTCCGGCGAGAGCGTCGAGCTGGGCCTGATTGCTCAGGGCCATCGCGAGCAGGTCCGGATCGCCCACCGGGTCGAGGACGATCCGGGCCTCCTGGGCCGCCGACGTGGCGGCCTCGGAGTCACCGGCCCACCAGCTGATCCGCGACAGCCACCGCAGCGCCGCCCCGAACGCCCGCGGATCGCCGTCGCGCCGCAGATCCACCGCGCGGCGCTGGGCCTGGACCGCCTCGGCCGAGGGCGCGTCGACGGTGTAGCACTCGACGGCCAGGCTTTCCCACAGCTCGGCCTCGGCCTCGGGGGGGAGGTCGGGATGCTGGGCGAGCAGCAGGCGCAGGTGGGCCGCCGCCTGGCGGTGGGCGCCGGCCGCGATCGCCTCCCGGGCCGCCAGCGGGCCGTACTCGAGGATCGCGTCGCGGTCGCCGGCCTCATGGGCGTGGTGGATGACGCGGGAGAGGTCGAGGGGGACGTGGGCCCGCCGGGCCGCCAGCGCCCGGCGGTTCGCCTCGATCCGCCTGGCCGCCGGCATCGACTGCAGGACCGCCCGGCGGGTCAGCTCGTGCCGAAAGGTGACCCGCGAGCCGGCGATCGTCAGGATGCCGCTCTGCTCGGCGGCGGCCACCGCAGCCAGTCCGCCCGGCACGACCGCGTCGATGTACCAGGGCTCCGCGGCGGAGGGGTTCACGGCGAGGTGGGTGACCGCATCCAGCAGCGCCGGTTCGAGACCGGCCAGGCGGGCCGCGACCGCGTCCGCGATGGTCAGCGGCACCGTGTCGAAGTCGCCGGTCGCGACCAGCTCGGTGACGAAGTACGGGTTCCCGGAGGTCACCTCGTAGAGCCGATCGGCGTCGACCCGACCGGCGGCTCCCAGGGCGCGCACCGCGGCCACGCTGAGCCGGTCGAGGCGCAGCCGGCGCACCGCCGCGATCCGCGCGGCCAGGCCGAGCAGTTGGCGCAACGGGTGGTCGAGGGCGAGCTCGTCGTCGCGGTAGGTGAGCACGACGAGCAGGGGCAGTGGCCCCAGGCGCCGGATGACGTAACTCAGGACGTCGAGGGTCGCCTCGTCGGCCCAGTGCACGTCCTCGATGACGAGGACCGTGGGTCGGGCGCTCCGGCCGGGGTGCCGCGGGTCCCCGGAGTCCGACGGGCACAGTCCGTCAAGGGCGGCCTCGAGGATCGCTCCCCGGTCCCCCGACCGCAGCGCCCCGATGAAGGCCGGGCCGATCTCGGCGGCCAGATCTCGCAGCGGCCCGAGGACGCGCGGCGTCCCGAGCGCGTCACACCACCCGACGAGCAGACGCCCACCGGGCGGCAGCATGCTCGGCAGTCGCGCCACGAGGGTGGACTTGCCGATCCCGGCTTCGCCCACGACGAGGGCCACCGAGCCGCGACCCGCGGCGGCATCGCCGAGCGCCGCGCCGAGGGCGGCCACCTCGGCCTCCCGCTCGAGCAGCCGCGCATCCACTCGTCGAGTGTGGCACGCAGCACACCCGGACTCGGGCGCCAATCGGGGGCGCGCGGCAGGTCTCGGTAGTGCGCGGGCCCGACTTCGGTAACCGCGCCCCGGCATCTCGGGCCGCCTCACCGATGTGCGACCGTTCGCCGCCGCCTTGACTGGCAGAGCCGGACCGTCCGGCCCACGCGAGGCCAACTCGCGGCATACGAAAGGAGCGGCACCATGCCACTCATCAACGTCAAGGTGATCGAGGGAGTCTTCGACGCCGAGCAGAAGAAGGAGATCATCGAGCGGCTCACCGACACGATGGTCGAGATCGAGGGGGAGGCCATGCGGCCGGTCACCTGGGTCGTCGTCGAGGAGGTCCGCAGCGGACTCTGGGGCATCGGCGGCGACGCGATGACCACGCAGGCCGTCCGGGCCCTCGCGGGCGGGGTCCATCCGTGAGCGGGTCGATCGACGATCGGACGCCGGCCCTGCGCGTGGCGTTGTGGGCCGTCGGGCTGATCTTCATGTTCGGGATCTACCCGCTGACCAAGATCTGGCCGAGCGGGTGGTCCTGGCACGTCGACGGGCACTCGATGTACCTCGACATGATCCTCGGCCTCTACGCCACCCTGGGCGCCTGCCTGCTCTGGGCCACCCGTGACCCGATGCGGCATCTCAGCCTGGTCTGGTTCACGGTGTGGTCGAGCGTGGTCCACGCCTCGATCATGGCGGTGCAGGCCTTCCAGGACGCCCACCAGATGGGTCACCTCTACGGAGACGTCCTGGCCCTGTATGCCGTGGCCGCCCTCCTCGCGGTGCTCACCCCGCGTGGGGTGTCGCGGACGGGCGTGGCCGCCTCCAGCAAGGGGTACTCCCATGTCCGGTAAGGCGGCGATCACCCTCACGGTCGGCCTCGAGGACGCCGAGAAGGTGACCGTCGCGCTGCTGATGGCGGTGGCCGCCGCCGAGTCGGGTCGACCGACGATGACCTTCCTGACCAAGGAAGCGGTCCGGCTCGCCGTCGCCGGGTTCGGCCGGGGGGTCGCCTGTGAGGGGTGCCCGCCGATCCCCGCCCTGCTGGAGAGGTATGCCGCGGCCGGCGGTCGGTTCATCGCCTGCGGTCTGTGCGTGACCGCCAAGGGGGTCGATCCGTCGCTGCTCCTCGAGAACGCCGAGGTGGCCGGAACGGTGCAGCTCTGGGAGTGGATCGGGGACGGGGCGACCACGTTCAGCTTCTGAACGGGTTCGCCCGAGGGGGTCGGGAGTCGTGTCGGTGCAGGGTCCGGCACGACTCCCGGCTCGTGCCGGACCCGCGGGCCGGCGCGGACGGCATACCTGGGCAGTCTGGACGGTCAGCGCGCGACGACCGAGAGGGTGCCCAGGATGATGATGAGCGACTGCACGCTGTGCACCACGATGCCCATCCACGCGGACCGGTAACGGACGCTCGGGTAGGCCATCGCCAGACCTGCGGCCACCGACTTCGGGATGGCCCATGGTGCGTGCAGGTGGTAGCAGCCGAAGAGGATCGCGTTGGCCAGCCAGTCGCCCGAGCCGAAGGCGCCCCGCATCCTGGGCAGCAGCAGGCCCCGGAAGAGCAGCTCCTCACCGAGCACCGTGTTGAACACGGCCATCGTGACGACCGCGGCGAACCAGGACCAACTGCCGGCAAACAGCTCGGTGCCGGCCGGGGAGCTCAGCAGGGCGCCGAGGTCCCGGATCGCCGGAGGCGTCGGACCGGGGACGAACTGCAGCAGACCGAAGGCCAGGATCGGCACCACGACGGCCCACCAGACGCGACCGCCGATGCGGCCCGAGGCCGGGCTGACCGGTGACCGCAACCAGAGCGCGTCGCGCACCGCGGCCCAGCTCCACCCGTCGATCTCGCGACGGACCAGGATCGCCACGAGGATGAACTGCCACACCAGTCCCGCGGTGAGGCACAGGATCAACGCCTGCGGCAGCCCGGTCGGCCCGCCGAGCACCCGACCCAGGATCGGCGCGACGAGCCAGGACAGCAGCGCCATGGGCAGGGCCGCGGCCGCCCAGACCGTGAGGATGGTGCGCTTGTCGTACTGCCGCACCGATGGTCGGTTCGCCGGCCGCTGGGCCGGTGCCGGCTGGGTGTCGATGGGGCCGGCCCCGGGCATCTTTGGGGGCTGTTTGGGTCTGTTGGTCATTCCGCCAGCCTGCGGTGGGGAGCGACGACGTGCCATGAGGTCCCGCCCTGACTCACACCTCAGTCCACCCGGAGCCGACCCTGGGGCGGGTGGGCCGGGGCGCGGTTAGGACGGAGCGAGCAACGGAGCGAGTCGACGCTGCACGATCCGCAGCGGCTCGGTGCTGCGGCGAGCCCGCGAGAGCAGGATCGCCCCGGAGAGCGCGGAGAGCACCACGATCGACACTTCGTCGGCGTTCGCCGCGTCGAGCCCGAGCTGACGCAACCCCTGCTGCAGCGGCGCGCGCCATACCTCGAGGGCGTCCTGAGCGGCCGCACGCAGCGTCGCGTTGGTGTGCGCACAGTCGGCCACCGTCGCCGCCACCGGGCAGCCGAGAGCGAAGTCCCGGCGTTCGAGATCCCGCACCCACCAGCCGACCACGACATCGAGCAGGCCGTCCGCGGTGGGCGGCCCGGCGGCGAGGTATGCCGTGATGAGGCCCCCGGCGAACGATCCCGACCAGGCCAGCGCCTCGCTCACGAGTTGGTCCTTGCCTCCCGGGAAGTAGTGCCGCAGCGACCCCCAGGGCGCGTTGGCCGCGGCGACCAGGGGGCGCAGTCCGGTGCCCTCGACCCCGTGTTCGCGCAACTGGTGGGCCATGGTGACGACGAGACGCTCCCGAGGACTGCTCATGTCCCCATCGTGCCCCCTTTCATGACACTCGTACTATGCTGAATGTCCCAGTATGACACTCGTACTAGTTCGGAGGGCGCGTGGACTCCATGAACGCGACGCAGACACGTCGATGGTTCACCCTGGCCTCCGCCGGGGTCGTCGAGGTGATCAGCGGATGCGCAGACCACCTCCTCGACGGCCCGGGCCTTGACCGCTGGAGTCTGCGCGACCTGATCGGCCACACCTGTCGGGCCTACCAGACCGTCGAGGACTACCTCGCCGCTGCCGCCGCCTCGGCGAGCCCCGGCCTCCCCACCCTGGCGAGTCCGACGGCATACCTCGATGCGGCCCGAGCCACCCTCGCCGACCCGGAGGCGGTCCATGCGCGGGGGGTGGTCGCCGGGCGCGAGCTGGGACCGAGGGTGACCGAGCGCGTGCGGGAACTCGCCGCGGAGGTGGCGGCGCTCCTGGCCCGGACGCCCGACCACGCCCCGGTGCTCACCCCGGTCGGCGCGATGAGCCTCGACGACTACCTGCCCACCCGGGCGTTCGAGTTGACCGTGCACGGCCTCGACCTCGCTCGGGCGAGCGATCAGTCGCCACCTGCGGCGTTGCGCGACGCCGCCCGCGCCGCGTTACGCCTCACCGCGGACCTCGCCGGGCCCGACGACGTCATACCCCTCCTGCTCTCCGTCACCGGTCGGGCGTCCCTGCCCGTCGGGTTCACCGTCCTCTAGGAGTCCCGCCATGACCCACACGTCCGTGTCCGAGTTCGACGCCGGGTCGGCTTCGCCGCCGATCGCCGACAGCATCCACATCGACGCGCCCCCGGCCCGCGTCTGGGCGCTGGTTCGCGACGTCCGCAACATGGCGCGCTGGAGCCCCCAGGTGGCCGAGTGCACCTTCGTCGACGACGGCGAGCCGGGCCGGATCGGGGCGCGCTTCGTCAACCACAACGTCCAGGGCGAACTGCGCTGGCCGACCCATGGCGAAGTGGTGCAGGTCGCCGAGGGACGAGAGATCGCCTTCCGGATCGCCGAGAACTTCGTCGTCTGGGTGCTCGAGGTCGAGCCGGCGGAGGGCGGGGGGACGATCCTCACCGAGATCCGGACCACACCGGAGGGCATCTCGCAGCGATCGCGCGATCTCGCCGACCGGTACCTCGGGGGACAGGGACCCTTCACCGAACTGATGCGCGCCGGGGTTCGCACCACGCTGGAGGCGATCAAGGTCGAGGCCGAGACCCCGCCCGCCTGACGCCCGGCACGAATCCCTGGGCGGCCGACGCGAGGGACCGTTCGCCGCCGTATGCGCGATGCGTCATGAAGTGGCTGTATGCACGATGCGTCATGAAGTGCGGGGCGCCATATGACGTTCGGAGAGTGGCGTGCCACGTCGGAACGGCGTCATCGCCCGGATCCTCTGCTGGGGAACCCGGCCAAACTCCGGGCGGGCGCCTAGAGTCGTCGGGCATGGACATGCTCAGCGGTGACCAGATCGCAGCCGCCGACCTCAGCGATTGGCGCAAGCTGGCCCAATACGGGCGGCCCGCCGATCTGCCGAACATCAAGAACCGGGCCGCATACGACCGGGGTTCGACCGCGGTGCCGGATTGGCGCATCGGCTGCATCTTCACCGGCAGCCGTCACCGGGGACGCGGGGTGGCTCGGGCTGCGGTGACGGCGGTCCTCGCGGCGATCGAGGCCGCCGGCGGAGGAACCGTCGAGGCCTACCCGGAACAGACGTCCGACCGGAAGCCGCAGCGCGGGGCCTATCTGCACACCGGCCCCGAGGACCTGTTCGCCGAGTTGGGTTTCGTGCGGGGCCGGCAGATCGCCAAGTGGCGCTGGATCATGCGGCGCACCGTCTGACCCGCACCTGAACGTGACGCCGACGGTTGTGCCTCGGCGGTGGTGGAGACCCAGCGGTGTTCACGGCAGCGTGATGGGTTCAGCAGTCCCCATCGACCCGGCTCAACGTGGCCGCCTTGGAAAGGAGGTAGTTCTGTTCGGGTATGGAGTCGGTCAGGGCGGCCGAGCGCCGGTATGCGGTAGCGGCATCCGGCCGGCCAAGCCGCTCCAGAAGATGCGCCTGCGCGGCGACAACCCTGTGGTCGCGCGGTCGGCGGGCCGCCAGCGACTCCAGTTCAGCGAGCCCCGCGGCGGCCCCCGCGACTTCACCGAGCGCGATGGCGGCCCCCAACTCCGCGGCCGGGTTGGGACCCACGTCGACGAGCATCCGGTAGAGGATCAGGATCTGCTGCCAGTCCGTGTCGACGAACGTTGGCGACGTGGCGTGGACAGCGGCGATTGCCGCTTGCAGCTGAAAGGGCCCCACTGGCCCGCGAGGCAGGGCCTCTTCAAGGAGGGCTACGGCCCGCTGGATCTGATCGTGGTTCCACGCGGATCGGTCCTGATCGGCCAACGGGACCAACCGTTCATCAACCACGCGGCCACTTGCTCGGGCCTCGACGAGCAGCATCAACGAGAGCAGCCCTGCCGTCTCCGGGTCCCTCGGAAGCGCCCGATGCAGCCGCTCGACCAATCTGATCGCCTCGCCGGTAAGGCTCCGGTCCAAGACTTGGACCCCGGATGGCAGTGACGACCCCGTCGTGAAGATCACGTGCAGCACAGCCCGCACAGCCGTCAGGCGCGAAGGGAGCTCTGCGAGCGGGATCGGCCCAAACGGAACTCCGGAGCTGCGCAGGGCACGCTTCGCCCGGCTGATGCGTTGCGCGACGGTGGCCTCCGGGACGAGCAAGCCCGCGGCGATCTGTCTCGTGGTCAGGCCCCCGACCGCCCGGAGGGTGAGGGCCACTGCAGACGTCGTTGCGAGGCAGGGGTGGGCGCAGAGCAGCAGCATCTGGAGGGAGTCGTCGTGGTCGGCCACTCGCTCGGGCCAAGTGGTCAGGCGGTCTTCTTCGAATCGACGCTCTCGCGCCGTCCGAGCAGTTGTCGCGCGTCGCTCGTCGACCAGCCGTCGAGACGCCACGCGAATGAGCCAGCCGCGTGGGTTCGTCGGAAGGCCATGGATCGGCCATTGCTTCGCGGCGGCAACGAGCGCTTGCTGAGCTGCGTCCTCGCAGTCCTCAAGGCGAGCACCGTGTCTCTGCAGCGCAGCGAGGACGTGCGGCGCTTCACGGCGCCACACGTCCTCGACACTCCAGCCCACCACCGACTCGACCGTCAGGACTCGCAGCCCGGACGCATGGTCGGCCGCAGTTCGATGGTGTCCCCGGGGCAGGCGAAGACCTCGGCAATCTCTCGCGCCCGCTCCTCGGACTCGACGTCGATCACGAAGAACCCCGCCAGGTGCTCCTTGCTCTCCGCATACGGGCCATCGGTGACCACCGGGGCCTCCTCGTACCCGAACACCACTGACCCCGCCGGGTCGCCAAGGGCGCACCCGTACACGATCTCGCCGCGAGCGTCGGCCTCACCGAACACCCGCTCCCACCGTTCGCCCAGCGCTGCCTGGTCTTCCCGGGACAGAGCTTGGTATGCCGCCGTGTGGTCACTCGTCGGGTGGCCCCAGGGCTGGGGGTTGGAATGGATCAGAATCACGAACTTCATCGCTGCCCTCCTCTGCGATCCCGCCGCCGGTCGGCCGGTTCACCTGAACGTCGTCGCCCAACCTCCACCTTCGACATCCTGCCGCGCGCGGCCCCGGAGGTCGCCGCTGATGAGCCGGCTGTTCTCCCACGAGAGATCCCCGGTCCTCAGCGTAAGACGTTAGTCATGTCCCCGGGGGTCGACCGGATTACCTCGATCTACAGCAAGCACCCGCGGCAGACCAAGGTCAACCGAGTTCCGCGTCGAGTCTCGCCTCCCAGCCCTCTCGGGCCAGGTCGCAGGCCGTCCCGTAGGTCCACATGAGAGCGTCCCGCCAGTCAACATCGGCCAGGGCGAGCGAGTCGAGCAGCAGTCGGGTGTCGCCGGTGGCATGGAGGACGGCCGCGGCCTGGACTCGTTCCGTATGCCGCGCCTCGCCGAGGAGGGCGAGAACGACGTCTGCCTCGCGACCGAAGTCCCGGCGCACTCGGCGCGCTAGGCGGGCGGAGGGGCGGCTCATTTGAAGTAGTAGTACCAGTTGCCGGTCGGCCTGCGCCTGCGTATGCACGAAGACGATTGGTGGACCCCAGAAGCGGGACGTGCACCAGAACGTGTCGCCGAGCTGCGACTGCCCTTCGAAGAGTCGCGTCTCGGCGGGGGCCGCCCTGGAGGTGGCCGACGCGGGTGGAACACTCCTAGGCGTGTTCGCGGAGGTACTTCCCGAAGTGCGGCACGGTGAACGCAATGCGCCCCCGCTCCGCCGAATACACCAGCCCTTTCTTGAGCAGCGCGTCCCTCGCCGGCGACAGCGATTGAGGCTTCTTCCCCAGGTGCTTGGCCACCTCCGAGGTCGGCACGGCGTCCGCCTCCACCGCTGCCCACTCCCCGGACGGCGAGATGAGCGCCACCTCGGCCATCGCCCGCAGGTACTCCCGCTCCCCCGGCGTCGCCCGCTCGTACCGCGACCCGAAGAACCCGACGGCCAACTCGGCCTCGGCTTCCGGGCCGGCGACCCGCACGTCGTCCGCCGTGATCGGCGACGCCGGCGCCAGATCCCAGACCGCCTTGCCGTAGGACTGGATGAAGTAGGGGTAGCCGTCGGTGAACGCGTACATCGCGGCCAGCGCCTCGGGGGTGAAGGCCGCCCCCTCCTCGGCGGCCGGCAGCGCGAGGGCGAGATCGGCCGCCTCGCGGTCCAGCCGGTCGATCCTCAGGTAGCGAAACAGCCTCTCCGAGTAGGACTTCGACGCCGACAGGACCGCCGGCAAGTGGGGCAGTCCGGCGCCGACGATGATCACCGGCAGCCTGGTCTGGGACAGTTCGTGGCACGCCGCGCAGAGCGCCGAGACATCGTCGGGCCGCAGGTCCTGCATCTCGTCGAGGAAGACGGCGATCCCGCGACCGGTGTCCGCGGCATACCCGCCGATGTCGGTGAGCAGCTCGACGAGGTCGATCTCGATGTCCCCGGAGTCGGCCCGTCCGGGCACCGAGGGCGCGGCGATGCCGGGGTTCCACCGTTCGCGGGCCCGGCCCGCCCCCGCGCCAATCTCCTTCTGTGCGAACGACTTCAGCACTCCCAGCACATGGTCGTTGCCGCCCCCGGCCTGCCCGAGTTCGCGCACCGCCTGGTGCAGCGCCGACGCCAGCGGCCGCCGCAGCGACTGCTCCGGACGCGCCTCGAGCTTTCCCGTGCCCCATCCCGCCCGCACGGCCGACGAGCGCAGCGCGTTGAGCAGCACCGTCTTTCCCACGCCGCGCAGCCCGGTCAGCACGATCGAGCGCTCCGGTCGCCCCCGGGACACCCGCTCGAGCACGACGTCGAAGGCGTCGAGCTCACTGTCGCGGCCGGCCAACTCGGGGGGTCGCTGGCCGGCACCGGGAGCGTAGGGATTCCGGACGGGGTCCATGGATCGCAACCTATACGACTCTCTAGCGCTCACGGCATACATCGCAAGAGACCGGTATGCCGTGTCGCCCGCCCCCCAAGGGACAAGACTGTCCCGCCCGAACCGGGCAGGTTCGGGCGGGACAGCGAGGCGGGTATGCCGGGAGCTCAGTGGACCGTGTAGGGCACTCGCTCCCAGGTCAACCGCGCGTCGGCGTCGTCCTCGTGAATGGAGACCCGCAGGAAGTCCTTGTTCTGGCTCGAGCCGTCGACGGTGACCCGCGTGAGGTTGTCGGCATGGCCCTGGACGGCATACCGGGTCAACCACGGCGAGCCGGCGGCCAACGGGTGGTCGGCGTTGTAGACGTGGCTGTCGCCGTTGAACAGGTAGACCTGCCCGGAGTAGCGGCTCGCCTCGTCGACGAGGGCCTGCACGAGCGGCTGGAAGGCGGAGATGTCGCTCCACGGCGGGGTGTAGGTCGGATCGAACATGTCGGCCTGCAGCGCGACGACGACCGCGCCGCCGCCCTCCTCGCGGGCCCGGGCGAACGTGGAACGGAGCACCGAGAGGGCGTTGGCCATCCGGGCGCTCTGCTCGGCCACCTGCTCGGGGGTGGCGACGGCATACGCCGGTCCGAGGCCGAGCCAGGGCTGGAGGTCGTTGTTGCTGCCGACCACGTGGATCACCGCGAACTCGATGTCCGAGCGGGAGAAGGTGACGTTCTCGGGGAAGCCGGCCCGGACCTGGCTGCGCACCCGCATCGGCTTCTGGCCCAGCGTGCGACCCGGGTCGGCGAAGAAGACGGCCCGGTCGTGGGCCAGCCGCTCCAACGGGTTGTACGAGCCGTTGTTGACCCGGTGACAGTCGGTCCACTCGTTGTCGCCCGGCGTGTAGACCAGCGGCCCGGCGAACCGGTCGAACTGCGTGCGGATCATCGCGTAGTAGGCGTCGTCGCAGCGGCTCGAGCCGTTCTTGATGTCGCCGACGTGGATCGTGAAGCGGGGGTCGGCGGCGTTGATGTCGTCGACCCACCCGGGCAGGGCCGCGATCTGTGCCGCGCCGTAGGGCAGGTCGCCGATCACGACGAAACTGTTCCGGCTGCTCACACCGCGGTCGCCGTCGTCGCGCGAGTCGGCCGTGGCCGAGCCGGCGAACGCGGTCAGCGAAAACGCGGCGGCCGCAGCCGCCACGGCGCCGACGATGGGGCGGGACAGACGCATGGGTCCTCCTGGGCAGGTCGGTCGCGGGGCGTCGGTTCGACGCGCTCACGGGGAGCCGCTGAACACACCCTGCTGCGTCCCATCGGGCAGCCTTGTGGCTCCGGCTGGACTCCCGGCGGCTTCCACGTGAACACTCCGCGCACTCCGAGCGACCCGCAGGGTTCGGCGGGCGGGCCCCGGAGGGAGGGGCGGGGCCTACTTGAGGAACTTGCTGGTCCGCCGGTCCGCCAACGGCTTGCCCCCGGTCTGGCAGGTCGCGCAGTACTGCAACGAGGAGTCGGCGAAGGACACCTCGCGCACCACGTCCCCGCACTCCGGGCACACTCCCCCGGTGCGCCCGTGCACCCGCATCCCGGCCCGCTTGGCGTCCTTAAGTTCGGCCGCCGGCTTCCCGGAGGCGGCACCCACCGCGGCCGAGAGCGTGTCCCGCAGCGCGGCATACAAGCGCTCGACCGCGGCGGTGTCGAGGCTCCCGGCGATCGCGAACGGCGACATCTTGGCGACGTGCAGGATCTCGTCGCTGTAGGCGTTGCCGATCCCGGCGATCGTGCCCTGGTTGCGCAGCAACCCCTTGAGCTGGACCCGTTGTCCCGCAAGGATCTTCGCGAACACCTCGAGCGTGAAGTCCGCGGCCATCGGGTCCGGCCCGAGCGTGACGATGCCGGGCACGTCGGTCACCGCATGGACGACGTAGGCCGCGAGCCGCTTCTTGGTCCCGGCCTCGGTGAGGTCGAATCCGGAGCCGTCGTCGAGCCGGACCCGCAGCGCGATCGGCGACTTGCCCGGACGGATCACCGTCTGGGGCAACGCATCCGACCAGCGCAGCCACCCCGCTCGCGCCAGGTGGAACACCAGATGCGTTCCGCCGCAGTCGATGTCGATGAACTTCCCGTGACGCGCCACCGCCGTGACGGGCGCCCCGACGAGCGCCTGGGGCGGCGGGTTGAACGTCTTGAGCACCGAGATCGACCCCAACTCGACGCCCGTGACGGCGAGCCCGTCGAGCCGGTCGGCGAGGAAACCCGCGAGTGCCTGCACCTCGGGCAACTCAGGCATCGTCGTCGTCCTCGTCCTCGTCGTCGTCCTCGTCGTCGACCTCGGCGCCGGCCAGGCCCGCCGCCAACTGCTCGACCGACGTCGCCACCGGCCCGGGCTCGAGGACGATGGGCCGCAGCTGTCGGGCTAGGGCATAGCCGTCGGGTGCGCGCACGACCGGCACGGTGAGGTCCTCGGTCGGCGCCGGCGACAACTCGTCGGTGGCCACCGGGAGGCCGTGCGAGAGCACCTGCTCTCCCACGCTCAACTGGCGAATCGCGATGGCGCGCACCGACTTCGGGCGCGCGGCCGCGAATTCGGCATACAACTTCGGGTCCCGCTGGCCGTCGTCCCCGATGAGCAGCCACTCGATCTGCGGGAACTCGCGCGCCAGCCGCCGCAGACTGCCGCGCTTGTGCTGCGCTCCCGACCGGAACCACCCGGTGTTCGTCGGGCCCCAGTCGGTCAGCAGCAACGGCCCCGACGGGAAGCCCTGGCGCCGCAGGAACCGCTGGAGGTTGGGCGCGAGGTTCCACGAGCCGGTGGACAGGTAGATGAACGGCACCCCGGGATGCCGGGCGGCGATCTCTCGATAGAGCGTCGCCATGCCGGGCACCGCCGTCCTCGTGCCCTCTTCGCGGACGAACGTGTTCCAGGCCGCGATCATCGGCCGGGGCAGGCTGGTCGAGATCACCGTGTCGTCGATGTCGCTGACGACGCCGAAACGGGTCGTCGCCCCGATGACGAGCACCTCCGCGTCGACGGGGGCGCCGTCGGTGGTCGACAACCGGACCGTATGCCGTCCCGGCGGGAAGCCGTGCCCGCGGATCGTGACGTCGATGAGCCCACTGGAATCGGTGCGGGTGTCGACGGTGCGGTCCCCGAACTCGACGCGCACCGGCACGTCCATCGCCGGTGCGCCGACGAAGTCGCGCCACCAGCGCGCCTCCGAGAGCGGGTCACGCAGGACGTGTGCCTCGTCGGTGCCCTCCATGGACGGCCCCCCGGAGCGACTGAAGACCACCCGACCCAGCACCCGCACGGACATCGGGGATCCGTAGCCCAGGTGCGGGATCACCCGGGTCACCCAGCCCCGCTCGCTCAACCGCTCGCCGACCCGGCGGTTCCACGCGTCGTGGAGCACCGCGGCAACGTGGGGACGAGCCATGGGCCGAGCCTAGGGGAGACTGTCCCCCGTGAGCACACGGCAGACGGCTACCGGAGGGCCCACGGCGCAGCCGCCGTTGCGGATCCGGGTCTTCGGAGTGCACTGGGATCTCGGCTTCCACGGGCTGGCTCCCGACGTGGTCGCCATGCTCCGCGAGCTGTGGGCGCGGGCCGCCGTCCCCGTCGATCCCACCGATCCCGAGGTGGATGCCGTGCCGCTGCCGGTGGCGAGTGCGGCCGCCGACGTCGCCGAGGCGGACCGGACCGACCGCCACCCCACGGTCGTCGGGGAGGACGTCGCCTCCATCCCCTACACCCTCTCCCGCTCGGTCACTCTGCGATCGATCACCCGGCGCAGCGGCGAGGCCCTCATGTTGCACGCCGTCGGGGTCTGCGGACCGGACGGGCGCACGGTCGCCCTCGTCGCCCCGTCGGGCACCGGCAAGACCACGGCGGCCAGCGTGCTCGGCCGCTGCCTGGGCTACGTGACCGACGAGACGGTCGTCCTCGAGGCCGACGACACCGTCAGCCCCTACCCGAAGCCGTTGTCGATCGTCACCGACGCGACCCGGGCGCACGAGAAGCACGAGCGGTCACCCGACTCGCTCGGCCTGCTCCCGTGTCCCACGGACAGCATCGTGCCGACGATCGCTGCCGTCGTGGTGATCCGCCGCGACCCGGACCTGGCCGCACCCCGACTCGAGCTGCTCCCCCTTCTCGAGGCGATCCTCGACGTCATCCCGGAGACCTCGGCGCTCCCCTCCCTCCCCGGGCCCCTCGACTGGCTCTGCCGAGTGCTCACCAAGAGCGGCGGCCCCTACCGACTGACGTATGCCGAGATCGACCAGTGCGTCGACCTCGTGCGATCGCTCACGGTCGCGGACACCGAACGGGACGCCGACATCCTCACCTGGACGCACATCCCGGGCACCGGATGGGCCGAGCCGGTCGACGACGCCCAGACGCCCGAGACGCCCCGCGTGGCCTGGGACGACGTCGTCGAGCGGTGCTCGTGGACCGATGGCGTCCTCGCCGACGGCGAACTCCTGCTCCTGCACGGGCTGGTGCCCATCCGGCTCAGTCACCTCGGGACCGTCTTGTGGCTGCACTCGGGGCAACCGGCTCGGATCGCGGACCTCCACGACGAAGTCGTCGCCGAGATCGGCCCCAATGTCCGGTCCGCCGCACTCGTGCTCGAGGCCGTCCAATCCCTCGTCGACGCCGGCGTGCTCCGCTGCGTGACTGGCCCGGACAGCCCGTCCTGACATGGCACTGCTGCTGCGCGAGCTCGTCGACGTCGGACTCGCGGTGCGGGCCGCCCCCGGCCGTCGCGACAAGGTGACCCTGCTCGCCGACCTGCTGCGGATCGCCGGCCCGGACGCGGCCGAGGCCACCGTCGGCCTCCTGCTGGGCCGGATCCGGCAGGGCCGGATCGGCCTGGGCTGGCGCACACTCGCCGCCGCGCGCGAGGCCGTCGACGGGACGATCGCGCCGGGCGACGGCGAACCCCCGCACCACGGCGAGCCCCCGGCATACGGCGAGCCCCCGGGCGACGGCCAGCCCCCGGCATACCCGCTGGCCGTCCTCGACGTTGACGCCGCGCTGACCCGGATCGCCGCCCTGACCGGCCCGGGGTCCACCGACCCTCGGCGCCTCGAGATCGAAAGCCTGCTGCGGGCGGCGAGCTCCGCCGAGCGGGACTTCCTCACCCACGCCCTCCTCGGCGACGTCCGCACCGGCGCCCTCGACGGGGTGCTGACCGATGCCCTCGCGACGGCGATCGGGCGCCCGTTGGCGGAGGTCCGCCGCGCCGTCATGCTCACCGGCGACCTCGGCCGCACGGCCGCGCTCGGCCTGCGCGACCCGAACGCGCTGGCCGCGACCCGGCTCGCCGTCGGGACCCCCGTCCAGCCGATGCTCGCCTCGACCGCACCCGATGTGGCGGCGGCATTGGCGATCACCGGCCCGGCGAGCGTCGAGCACAAGCTCGACGGGGCCCGGATCCAGGTGCACCGCACCGGCGACAGCGTCACCGTGCACACGCGCAGCTTGGCCGACGTGACCGACCGGGTGCCCGAGATCGTGGCGTTCGTGCGCAACCTCGACGGCGATCACCTGATCCTCGACGGCGAGACCCTGATGCTCGACGACTCGGGCACGCCTCGGCCGTTCCAGGAGACGATGAGCCGGTTCGGCTGCCTCGCCGAGAGCGACGGCGGCGAGTCCCGCGCCAGCGCACCCACCCTCGCGCCTCGCTTCTTCGACCTGCTCGCGCTCGACGGCGTCGACATCACGGGTCGTCCGCTGGCCGAGCGGCGGGCCGCGCTCGCCGACCTCGTCGGACCGGCGCATCTCATCCCCGGCATCGTCACCGACGACCCGGAGGCGGCCGCCGGCGTCCTCGCCGAGGCGCTCGGGCTCGGGCACGAGGGTGTGCTCGTCAAGGCGATCGACAGCCCGTATGCCGCGGGCCGGCGCGGAAAGTCGTGGGTCAAGGTCAAGCCGGTGCACACCCTGGACCTCGTCGTTCTTGCCGCGGAGTGGGGTTACGGGCGCCGCACCGGTTGGCTCTCCAACCTGCACCTGGGCGCGCGCGACCTCGACGGTGCGTACGGTCCCGCGGGTGGGTTCGTCATGGTCGGCAAGACCTTCAAGGGACTGACCGACGAGATCCTCCGCTGGCAGACGCAGACCTTCCCGTCGTATGCCGTGCGCTCCACTCCCGGGGTCGAGTGGCTGCGCCCGGAGCTCGTCGTCGAGATCGCGATCGACGGGGTGCAACGATCGTCGAGGTATCCCGGCGGTGTGGCGCTGCGGTTCGCGCGGGTCAAGCAGCACCGTGACGACAAGCCGGCGGCCGAGGCGGACACCATCGAGACCCTCCGCGCCCTGCTGCGCGATTGAGAGGTCTGGACCTGGGGTTCTGGACCTGGGGTTCTGGACCTGGGGTTCTAGACCTGGCGGGCTAGTCAGCGGGCGGGGCGTACCGCGCGGAGCGGACGGCGAAGAAGTGCTCGTCGGCGGTGACGGCCAGTCGGCGGTTGAGGTCGTCGCGGTGGGTGATCGTGGCCCGTTCGTGGCGGGCGCGCACGAGAGAGGCGAACTCGGCGAGCCGTGCGCGCCGCGCCGATTCCCGCTCGTAGTTGTTGCCCTTGGCGAGGTACTTGGTGAGGACCGCGCCCATCTCGAGGCAGAAGAACACCGCGACGATGATCAGGTAGCGCACGAGGAGCACCGGGTCCTTGCGCATCGCGACGAGCAGCGCCTGCTCCCGGGCCAGGAAGCCGTTGTTGGCCGCGGCGAAGGCGCCGGCGTCGGAGGCCTCGGTGTTCTTCACGCCGTTGAGCCGGGCGATCTCGGCATTGGCCGCCGTCAGCTTCGACTGCTCCGCCGCGATCAGGGCCGGGGCGGCGGCCCGGGCCGCGTCGGCGGCCGCCAGGTACTGGCGGCACTGGGCGCCGCAGCCGGTCTCGCCCGTCGCCCCGGCGCCGGCGCTCTCCGCCTCGGCCTTGGCCAGCAGGTCGGAGGCCTCGCGGGCCACCTGGTCGATGCGTTCACTGGCCGCGGCGGCGATCGCCTGCTGGGAGGCGAGCTGGTCGGCATACACCGAATCACTGACCTGTCGCTGCTGCTGCACCACGGCGAGGTTGCGCGAGAGCATCGCCGCGTCGACGTCCTTGCCGAAGAGGAAGAGGTTCGCGGGCTCACCGACGGCGAGGGCGAAGAGGATCGCGAGCAACACCCGCAGGCGGCGCGACCAGGTGACCTTGGAGTCCTCGAGCAGGGGTTGTCGGTCGCCCTCGGCGGAGTCGACGTCACCGAGGCGGGCCGGCACGTAGCCGATCAGGCCCCGGTCGATGCTCAGGTTGACGGCGATCAGGATGCCGCCGATGACGGCCGCGGCGAGCAGGGCGATCCACAGCCGGTCGGTGGCCATCTGCGCGAATGCGAAGACGCCGATGAACGCATAGACGGTGTAGCCCGCGAGGATCACCCCGGCCGCGGTGTAGAGCACCCGTTCCCCACGCACCTGGACCCGCGTCGAGTCCACGCCGGCGAAATGCATCCAGCGGTTGTAGAGGTACTCGCCGTCCGGTCCGTCGGCCAGCGGCAGGGTGGGGATTCGACGCCGCGCGAAGCCGCGCCGGGAGAACCGGATCTGGTCGGGACCGGAACGTGCCCCCTCAGGACCGGAACGTGCCCCCTCAGGTCCGGAACGCGGCCCCTCAGGTCCGGAACGCGCCCCCTCGGCGGCGATCGTGCGGGGCAGGCCAGGGGCAACTGCGGGGGCATCGGCGGGAACGGGACGGTCGGCGGGGGTCATGGATGGCCTCACGGGGTCGGCGCGTCGGGCGGCGGTGCCACGGGCCACACCCCCTCCGCGCGACCTACCGTGCAGTAAGTGTGGTGATCACCCCACGTACTGCACGGTAGGACGCACGAGGGGGAGCGGCCGCCTGCAGGTCGACCTAGATTGACAGAAGCGCATCAAATGTCAATCGACACGTCCACTGGGCGCGAGCGCCTCAGGGGCAGACACATGGGATGCCCGCGCAACGGGGGCAGCCGCGGGCGTAGCGGTCGATCGCCTCGGTGAGGTCGATGTCGAGTTGGTTGGCCAGCGAGGCCACCCAGGCGACGACGTCCCCGAACTCGTGGAGTTGCTGCTCCCGCGTCCCCTTGCGCACCGCCTGGGCCAGTTCACCGACCTCCTCGGCGATCCAGGCAACGGTCGAGGGGATGCCGCGCGCCGCGTCGCGCTCGCCGTAGGTCGCCGCGATCCGGGCCTGGAAGTCCGAGAGGTTCACGCCGATGATTCTCCCCCGCGCAGCACCCTCGGTCATCGCGGACCCCTCGTGGGAGACTGCACGTATGCAGCACTCGACGATGAGTATCCCGGCCGACGACGGCACGCCGCTCCACACGAACCGCTGGCTCCCCGAGGGTTCGCCCCGGGCGGTGGTGCAGATCGCCCACGGGATGGCGGAGCACTCCGACCGCTACGCCCGGTTCGCCCAGTCGCTGACCGACGACGGGTATGCCGTCTACGCCCACGACCATCGCGGCCACAAGGGCACCGCCGTCGATCACGCGCACGAGGGCTACTTCGCCGACCACGACGGCTGGGGCACCGCGGTGCGGGACATGGCGTCCATCACCGCGACGCTCCGGGCCGAGCAGCCGGGCGTGCCGGTCTTCCTCTTCGGGCACAGCATGGGGAGCTTCCTCTCCCGCTCCTACGCGGCCGAGTACGCCGAAGACCTCGCCGGCCTGGTCCTCTCCGGCACCGCGGGCGACCCGGGCGCCCTGGCCCTCGCCGGGATCGCCATCTCGACCATCCAGGGCAAGCTGCGCGGTCGGCGCCACCCCTCGGGCCTGATGGACACGATGAGCTTCGGCCAGTACAACGCCGCCTTCAAGCCCAACCGCACCAAGTCCGACTGGCTCTCGCGCGACCCCGCCGAGGTCGACAAGTACATCGCCGACGAATGGTGCGGCAACGTCTTCACCGCGGGCTTCTACGCCGACCTGCTCGGCGGCCTGCGCCAGATCAACTCCGACACCCTGGTCGCCAAGGTCCCCAAGGACCTGCCGATCCTCGTCTTCAGTGGTGACCAGGACCCGGTCGGCGCGGCCGGCAAGGGACCGACGGCCGTGGCCGAGCAGTACCGGCGCCTCGGGGTGCACGACGTCACGCTGAAGCTCTACCCGGGCGGGCGGCACGAGATGCTCAACGAGACCAACCGGGACGAGGTCACCGCCGACGTCATCGCCTGGCTCGACGCCAAGTTGGTCAACGCCTGAGCGCTGCCCCCACGGGCCCGCCCACGCGCCCACTCACGGGCGTCCGCTCACAAGCGTCCACTCACGGCCTGCGCTCTGAGTCCTCGGCGGCGTCGCTGACCGGCGGCGCGAGCAGACTGCGCGCGATCCGCGGCACGACGAACAACCCCTCGGCCTCGACCGTGACCCGACCCTCGGAGTCCCGGATCTCCCCGCGCACCAACGTCTTCCACTCACCGACGTCCTCGACGCGGGCCTGGACCGTGTGCTCCTGGAAGAGGAACGTCGGGCGCCGATAGGTGAGATTCAGGTATGCCGTCATCCCCGGTTTCCCGGAGAGGGCGGCCGCCGCACCGCAGACCTGGTCGAGCACGGCCGCGCTCATCCCGCCGTGCACACAGGTGGGCGGGCCCTCATACAACGCCCCCAGCGAGAAGGTCGTCGTCGCGGTCCGGGCCTGCGGGTCGCGGACGACGACCAGCGGGGGGGCGATCGGGTTGCGGCGCCCGACCATCGGGTTGCCCGGGTCGTGCAGGCGACCGTCGGCGCGGCGCTGCAGGCCGAGCGACCCGTCAGTGCGCTCGATCGAGAGCAGGTCGGTCAGGCTGCGCACGTGCTCGGTGGCCATGACGAGCTCCTCGTCCGCGACCTGGGTTCGCACGGTCGCGTCCATCAGCGCGTGGACGGCATCCCGCAGCGCGTTCTCCGCTGCCTCACGGGCCTGCCGCCGAGCCACGGCGGCCGCTTCGTCGTCGTGGGGGTCGGCGTCGAAGAGTCCGGGCGGCAGCGTCATGCGGTCATTGTCAACCCCGGCACCCGGATCTCAGGACAGGACGTCCTTCCGGCGGAATCGGCGGTAGCCGAGCGCGAAGAGGATCACGGCATACAGCAGCGACCACAGGACGCCGCGTTGCATCGAGGTCCAGTCCGGCTGGGTCGAGATGAACATGTCGTACCAGGCCCGCGAGTAGTGCCCAGGGAGCGCCTTGCGCCAGTCCCCGAGGGCGTCGATCGAGTCGAGGATCCCCGAGACGATGAAGACGATGAGCGCCGAGCCGACCGCGGCCAACGGGGTGTCGGTGCCGACCCCGACGAGGAAGGCGATCCCGGCGATCGGCAGGACGGCGACGAAGATGTAGGCCAGCGCCAGGCCCACCCGCGGCAGGTACATCGACCAGGCCATCGAGCCACCACCGGGGATCGTGAAGGCGTCGCTGCCGTAGGCGACCGAGCCGACGGCCAGGGCCCACAGGACGAGCACGAGCAGCGCGATCGCCACCGAGAGCAGGCCGACGATCAGCTTGCTGGTGAGCAGCCGGGCCCGCCCCACCGGCGCGGTGAGCAGGTAGCGCAGCGAGGACCAGGACGCCTCGGCCGGCACCGGGTCACCGACGAACAGGGCGGCGACGATGTAGAAGAGCAGTTCACCGGCGACGAACATCATGAACAGCGTGAAGTTCGGCGCCCCCGACGTGGCCAAATCCACCGGGCGCACCCCGGAGGCCGACCCCCGTTTGGGACCGGGGTCGAGGGCGAAGGCGGCGACCAGGATCAGCGGCAGCACGAGGAGGATCCCGAAGATCCACTGGGTGCGCCGTCGTCGCACCTGCCGACCGATCTCGGCGCGCACGGACAAGGGTCGTGTCGTCGGACTCATCGGGCCCGCACCTGCCTCAGTCGCTCGATGAGTGAGGGTCCGCCGCCGTCGGTGCCGCCGGCGCGGGCTGCCTCGGCCGCGGCCGCGGTGGCGCCCGAGGCGTCCGCGATGACCCCGAGGAAGACCTCCTCGAGGTGGCGCCGGCTGCCGACGCCGACGACCTCGAGCCCGGCGTCGAGGGCCGCCCGGACGACGTCGTGCCGCGGGGTGTCGGCGACGACCGTCACCATCGCGCGGTCCGACTCGTCGATGACGTCGACACTGCGGATGCCGTCCGCTCGCCCGAGCGCCTCGAGGGCCTCCCGGGTCGGGGCCGAGGAGGTCTCCAGAACCGTCGTGTCCTCGCTCGCGACGAGTTCGGCGACCGGACCGCTCGTCACGACCCGGCCCGCGTGCATGACGACGACGTGGCTGCAGGTCATCTCGACCTCGGCGAGCAGGTGACTGGAGACGACGACCGTGCGACCGGTCGCGGCATACGCCTGGAGGATCGGGCGCATCGCGGCGATCTGGGGCGGGTCGAGGCCGTTCGTGGGTTCGTCGAGGAAGAGCACGTCCGGGGTGCCGAGCATCGCCTGGGCGATGCCGAGCCGCTGCTTCATGCCGTGCGAGTAGGTGCGCGCCGGGCGGTCGAGGGCGCCGCCGAGCGCGGCGATGTCGAAGGCCGCCTCGAACCCGGCCTCCTCCTCGGGGCGTCCAGTGGCCCGCCAGAAGGCGTGCAGGTTCTCGCGGCCGGTCAGGTGCGGGAGGAACCCCGGACCCTCGACGAGCGCGCCGACGTTGCGGAGCACCGGGTCGCCGGGGGTGATCTCGTGGCCGTTGACGTGCACGGTGCCCGAGTCGGGTCGGATCAGGCCGAGCATCATCCGCATCGTCGTCGTCTTGCCGGCGCCGTTGGGGCCGAGCAGCCCGACGACCTGGCCGCGTTCGGCGCGCCAGCTCACGTCGTCGACGGCCCGGTGGCCGTCGGCATACGTCTTGACCAGGTTCGAGACGACGAGCGGGGTCCCGGCGAGGTCCTCGCGGTAGGGGTGGCGCTTGCCCTGCCGACGCCGCCACCAGGCGGTGCCGAAGAGCCCGAGGATGACCGCGGCCAGGGCCGCACCGACGAGCCAGGACTCGGTGTCGCGTGCACCGGCGACGACGATCGTCGTCCCGGCCACCGTGGGCACGGTCAGGGTGGCCGAGGACAGCGTGAGTCGGTCGAGTCGCACGGTCCGTGGACTGGCAAACGCGCTGTCGGTGGAGGTGAGCAGGACCCGCCACTGGCTGCCCTGTTCCATGACGTAGACCCCGGCCGGGAGCGCGACGGTCACCTCGGTGGGTATGCCGGGGGTGACCGTGAGGTGGAGCGGTGCCACGAGCGGGCGGGGCTGGGAGACGGTCGTCCCCTGCACCTGCCAGAAGCTGGCGAACAGGGTGACCTCGGGGGCCGAGGAGGTGACACTGAAGGTGAAGGTCGGCGTGCCCGCGACCGTGATCCGTTGCGAGAGAGGGCGACTCGTGATCGCCGTCGACTGCCCGGGGAGGGCGGCGAGCGGGTAGGTCGGCAACGCCCCGACCGCGGCGGCACCCCCGCCCGCGCCACCCCCGCCAGCGGCGCCCCCCGCCCCGCCGGCGGAGGAGGCACCCGCGGCGGCGCCGGAGAGCAGGCCCGCGAGCGACGTCACCGAGCTGGGTTGCCCGCCCGGCGGCGAGATGACCAGGGCGTCCTTGGTCACGGTGAGCAGCGAGATCTTGGCCCGCGACACCGCGGCGGAGGCAGCCGCGCCGGGAAGGCCCGGGTAGGCCGGCAGCCGTTGGATCGTGGCGACCGTCTGCCGCCGGGCCAGCGGCAGCGTGTAGGTGAAGCCGTCGACGGGCAGGGTGGCCGTCGTGGGCGCGCGGTCCTTGACGTAGTGGTCGAGCCAGCTGCGCGCCGCGGCCTCGTCGTCGGCCGCGGTCGTCGACAGACCGTCGTGGCCGCCGTCGGTCCAACGCACGGCCAGCGGGGCTCCGGTGCGGGCGATCGCGCGAGCGTTGGCGTCGGCCTGGTCCAGGCCGAAGAGCGAGTCGGTCTGTCCCTGGACGAGCATCGTCGGCGGCATCCGGCTGCCCGTCGTCGCGTTCGGTCCGTGGGCGCGCAGGGTGGCCAGGATCTGCGGCGTCGGGACCCCGGTGTCGGAGGCGGCCAGCAACCCCTGGCAGATCGTCGGGTCGAACCGTCCGCAGAGCAGCGGCGTGGAGGCCGAGGGAGCCGAGCCGCCCTGACCCGACGGCCCGGACGGGCCGCCGCCCTGACCCGAACGGCCGCCCCCGGCGAGCGCGGCGAGGAAGAAGCGCGAGGCCCAGAGCTGCTTGAACACCCCACTCGAGGCGATCGGGGTGACGTCGGCGGGCGTGGCGGGCGGGGTCGGGTCCTCGCCGCTCGTGCTCGCCGCGGTGGCCGACTCGGGGAAGAGCGACTGGGCCAGGTCGTTCCAGGTGATCGAGGCGACCACACCGTCGATCCGCGGGTCGGTGCCCGCGAGCATCAGCGCGAGGGCCCCGCCGTATGAGCCACCGGCCACGCCGACTCGCGGGTCCGTCCCGTCCTTGAGGACGTCCGGCCGAGCGGCGAGCAGGTCGACCAACGCCCGGCCGTCGGCGATCTCGTAGTCCGGATCGTCGAGGTGGATCCGACCGCCGGAGCTCCCGAAGCCCCGGGCCGTGTAGGCCAGGACGAGGTACCCGGCCGCGGCGTACTGCTCGGCCGTCGTGGCCACCGACTCCTTCGACCCGCCGAACCCGTGCGCGAGGATCAGGGCCGGGAAGGGACCGGCGCCCTGGGGGCGCCGGATCGTCACGTCGAGGGAGACGGCGCTGTGGTCGGGTTCGGCACCGACGGGCACCATGACGTTCTCCGCACTGGCCGCGAGCACGCGCGCCGCGCTGGACCCGGCGCCAGCGCCGGCGGCCCCTGCGGCTCCGGGAGCGGCGGCCGCGAGCGGAACGGCATACGGGAGTAGGCCGCTCGCCGCGGCGGCCGCGCAGGCGACGATCGGGGTGAGCAGGCGCGACCGGACGAGCGAGCGCCTCCGCGAATGGGGCGCACCGCCGGATCGAGGAGGCGTCATGGCGTCATCGTGCCGTACGACTCTGAGAATCCGTGCATAGTCTTGGCCCTGACGTCGGGGCGCGCTGACCTCACGGGCTCGGCAGCAGGACACCCATGATCGTGCGGACCCGAGTCGTCACCGTCCGTCGGCTGACCGGGTCGTAGAGCAGCTGCGAGGCCACGCCGTGGGCCAGGGCGAAGATCGCCCAGGCCGCACTCGTGGGGTCGACGTGGGCGGCGATCTCGCCCTTGGCCTGGCCGGAGCGGACGAGGTGGGCGAGCAGGCCGCGCAGTTCGCCGTCGCTGTGGGCGATCACATCGCCGATCGAGGCGTCGTAGGCCGCCCGGTCGGCGAACGCCTGCCCCTGCAGCGTGAGGGCCCGGCGGCGAGGGTCGAGGGGGAGCACCGAGATGATCAGGTCGACCATCCACTCCCGGACGGTGGGTTCGCCCGGCGGCGTCGTCGGTCCGACCCCCTCGGACGTCCGCAGGCGCTCGAACATCGCGGCATACATCTCGTCCTTGCTGGCGAACGCCTTCTGGACCGCCCCCAGCGACCACCCGGAGGCGGTCGCCACCGAGCGGAACGTCACCCCCGCCATCCCCTCGTCGGCGACGATCCGCAGGGCGGCGTCGGCGAGTTCGCGCTGCCGGTCAGTGAGTTCCACGGTGGTCACCTTAGGCCGCGGCGGGGCTCGTCCCGGGGAGCCGACGCCACAGCACGACCGCGTATGCCGTGAGCACCGCACACTCGACCGCGAGGACTCCCAGCGTGGTCGCCGTCAGGGCGTCCCCACCGAGGTAGGTGACGGCGTCATGCGCGAAGTGCCAGGCGATCGCCGGCCACAGGCTGCCGGTGTGGCTGACCAGGAGCGCGGCGACCAGGCCGAAGAGAGCGGCGAAGAGGAGCTGCAGCACGGCATAGGTCGGGCTGGCGCCCCCGAGCAGGTTGGCGAGGTGGAGGACGCCGAAGATGACCGCCGACCCGACGATGGCGGTGCGTTCGCCGAGCGGGCGGAGGGTCGCCATGAGCAGGCCGCGGTACCAGACCTCCTCGGAGACGGCCGCGGCGGCCGCGAGCCAGAGGAAGCCGGGGATCAGCGCCCGGTCCACGGACAGGCCGGTGCTGGCCGCGACGAGGATCGGGCCGAGCGCGATCGGGAGGAACCACAGGACGCGTCGGCCGCTGCCGCGGGCCGGGCCCCGGATGCCGAAGCTCGCCAGGGTCGGGCGTGATCGGGCCATCCGCAGCAGGCCGAGGACGGCGGCGGCGGTGACGGCGGCCGCCGCGACGAGGTAGGTGTGCCGATCGTCGAGGTGGCGGGCCTGGGCGTAGCCGAAGCCGACCGAGGTCAGGAGCACCGGGACGAGCGCGGGGATCAGCGCGCGCAGCCAGGGGCGCCGGTTGGGGAGGGTCGCGAGCGGGGCAAGGGATACATCTGTATTCGACATGTCATCACCGTAGAATACGGATGTATTCGCCGTCAACGGTCCCAGCACGTGGGCCGCCCCGCGCCGCCGGGTCCCGCGCCGGGACGGGTCCGGTGCGCGTCAGGCTGCGCGGGCGGCCGCCTTCTCCGCCCGCAGCCCGGTGAGGCGGGCCTGCAGTGTCCGCTCGTCCACGGCATACCGAAGCAGGGGCAGCACCGCGAGTGCCGCGCTCACCGCCGGGATGAGCGTGCACGCCGCCCAGATCCCCGACTTCATGCCCTCGGTCACGGCCGTGCCGGCCTCGTAACCGCTGGCCGCCACCGCCAACCCGAAGGCCATCGTCGCGATCGCCGTGTTGAGCTTCGTCGTGAAGGTCTGCCCGGCGAAGCTCGCGCCGTCGGTGCGCTCCCCGGTGCGCACCTCGGTCTCGTCGGCGGTGTCACCGATCATCCGGGTCGTGATCACCATGGTCAGGCCGATCGCGATCCCGGCGAAGAAGAGCCCGATCGCCACGGAGATCACCGAGCGCGCCCCGATCACCCAGAGCACCGCGTAGACGAGCGCGGACGAGAGGTTCGTGGCGATCAGGGCGTTGCGGGCCGTCATCCGGCGCAACAGCGCCGGCGCGAGCAATGACCCGATGACGGTGCCGGCGATGATCGCCGCGCCGAGGGTGCTGAAGTTCGCGATGTCGCCGAAGACGACGGTCGCGAGCACCGCGCCACCGACCTGGAAGATGTTCGTCCCGAACCCGACGATCATCGAGAGCAGCAGCCACTGCAGCGGCCGGTTCGTCGCCAGGATGCGCAGCGCCGTCCGCCACGGCACGGGTTCGGGGCTGTGCTGGACCCGCTCCTTGGTCGCGAAGAACGCGAGGGTGAACAGGGCCATCCCGACGAAGGCGACGACCGCCGCCGCGGTCGTCCAGCCCAGGGTCTTCGCCAACCAGGGGCCGCCCAGGACCATGGCGGCCAGCGCGATCGTCGCCGCGACCCGGGCCGAGGCGACGATCCGCGAGCGCTCGTCGTCGTCCGGGTTCATCACCGCCGTGAGCGACCAGTAGGGCACGTCCGAGGCCGTGTAGACGAGGTCCCAGAGCAGGTAGGCGATCGCCACGAGCAGGATCGCGTGGTTCTCCCCGGATTCGTCCGTCGGCGCCGGGATGGCGAACAGGGCCGTCGTGAGGACCGCGATCGGCAGTGCCGTGATGAGCGGATAGGGCCGGAAGGTGCCCCATCGGCTGCGGGTCCGGTCGACGAGCAGCCCGACGGCCAGGTCGTTGACCGCATCCCAGATCCGCACGACCGTGAGCACCACGGTGAGCGTCGCGATCCCCCGGGTCGAGAGCTTGAGCCCCTCATACAGATAGGCCAGCAGGAAGAGGGTGAGCCAGTTGTAGACGAGGTTCTGTCCGAACCCCGCCAGCGAGTGGCCGAGGCGTTCGCGCGCAATCATGGTGCGGAGACTAGCGATCCCGTGCGCCACCATGGGGGTATGCCGTGGCGCCGTCGGGACACTCGAACGCTCGGCGCGGCCGGCGCCGTGGCCTATGTCGCGCTCTGGGTCTGGCTGCTGCGCGGGCCGGGTGGCATCTCGTGGCACTGGTTCGCCGACGGGGCCCGGTGGCTCGACACCTTCGGGACGGGCCTGTATGCCGTCCACCCCGAGGTGCAGATCGGTCCTCTCACACTCCTGCTGGTCCGCGCCCTGGTGGCCGTGGCCGGGGTGCACGCGCTCGGGGTCGCCCAGGCCATCTCGGTGCTCGCCCTGATCCCGGGCACCTGGGGGCTGCGACAACTGACCGGATCACGGGCGGCGGCGGCGGGTTGGTTGATGCTCGTCCCGGCGTGGATCGTGCTTGCCGTCCGCTGGTCCCACCTCGACGACGTCCTCGCCCTGACCGCCCTGGCCGTGCTCGTCGGGGTGGTGGCGCGCTCGCGCCGTGAGCCTGGAGTAGCGCTTGGGGTCTGGGCGGGGCTGCTCGTCGTGGTCGCCGTCGGGGCCAAGCCGTGGGCCGTTGCCGGGCTGCCGCTGCTGCTGGCGCTCGGCGCTCCGGAGCGCGCGGCGGGGCGCCCGGCGGAGCGCCCGGTCGAGCGATGGCGGGCCCGCTGGGTCGCGGTGATCGTCGCCCTGGCCGGCCTGGCGCTCTGTTGGCTGCCGTTCCTCTGGTCCGGCACCGGCGCCCTGGGCGCCCTGACTCCCCGGGTGCGGGTGGCGGACACCACCGCTCTCTGGTGGCTCGAGCTGCACGAGGGCGGGCTGGTCCCGACGTGGGTGCGCCCGGTGCAGTTGCTCGGGGCGCTCGCGCTGGCTCTGATCGTGGTGCTGCGGAAGCGATGGGCGCTCGCGCTGCTCGCCGGGGTGGCCTGGCGGCTCGCCCTCGACCCGCAGAACATCGCCTACTACGCCGCCGCCGCGATCCTCGTCGCGTTGGTCGCCGACCTCGCCCAGTCCCGGTTCCCGAGGCGCACGCTGGTCACCGCGCTCGTGTTCTGGCAGCCGTTCGTCCCGGACTACGCGCATCGCCTCGACGGCACGACCGGGTTGGCGCACTGGTGGTTCAGCCATCCGATGGTCGTCGCGATCGCCCACGGCCTGTGGGCGGCGGTGATGATCATCGACGCGCTGACCGCTGGTCAGGGGTGGTCGCCCGGTGAGCGCCAGCCGGCGTACCCGGCATACGAGGCGAGGACGAGGCCGAGTCCGAAGAGTGCGCCCCCGACCGTGTCGGAGGGGTAATGGACCCCCAGCCAGATGCGGTCCCCGGCGGTGATGACGACGAGGGCGGCGGCGGTGACGAGCGCGGCCGAGCGGGCCGTCGTCGTGCGGAGCAGAGGCCAGAGCAGGACCACGAGGGAGGTGACGGCGATCGTCATGTTCGCGACGTGGCCGGAGGGAAAGGAGTAGCCCGGTGCCCGAGTGATCGGGTCCTCGATGACCGGGCGGGGCCGGTGGACGACGACCTTGAGGATCCCGGCGAGGTTCCAGCCGACCATCATCGTGACGAACGCCCACAGCGCCCGGCTGAGCTGGTGACGTGCCTGCCACACCCAGAGGCAGAGGAGGGTGGCCACGAGGTAGACCCGGATCGGTTGGGTGGTCCATTCCCAGCCGAGCAGGACGTCCCGTAGGGCCGGCCGAGCCCGGGTGTATGCCGTCGCGCTGGCGATGACTGCCGCGTCGAGGTCGGTGACGGGGTTGGCCTTCGAGCGCACGATGAAGGCCAGCACCGTGATCGGAATCGCGACGGAGACGCCGTAGACGAGGGCGCGGGAGAGGCGGCGCAGTCGGTTCATGGCGTGCGTCCCCGCCCGAGGTGGCGTCGTAGGCTCGACGGGTGACCGGTGAGCAGCGCAATGTCCTCGGGGGCGTGCTCGAGGAGTGCGGCGTCGACCCGATCACCGGGTTCACCCGCACGGGCTGCTGCGTGGCCGTGCCCGAGGGCGGCAACCTGCACACGATCTGCACCGTGGTGACCGCGGACTTCCTGGCGCACCAACGCGAGATCGGCAACGACCTGGTGTCGCCGGTGCCGCAGTACGGCTTCCGGGGCCTGCTGCCCGGGGACCGCTGGTGTGTCGTCGCGCCGCGCTGGTTGCAGTCCCACCAGGCCGGGCGGGCGGCGCCGGTCGTGCTCGCCGCGACGAACGAGGCCGCGCTCGGCTTCGTGCCCCTCGAGATCCTGCTCGGGTATGCCGTGGACGTGCCCGACGATCCCGGCGCCCTCTGCTGACGGCTCCATCGGCTCAGAGCTCGCCGAGGAGGACCGCCGCGGCGAACCCGAGCACGGTCACCAGGCCGATGATCCGGCCCGCATGGTCGACGGCTTCGGGGAGCATCGTCTGAGCGAGCATCGCGAGCACGGCCCCCGCGGCGAAGGCCTGGATCGACCCGAGGGCGAGCGGCCCGGCGCTGCCGAGGACGGCATACCCGAGGGCCGCCGCGAGAGCCGAGGTGAGGGCGATGGCCAGCCACAGCCCGAGGATCCAGCGAGGCGAGCGACCGGAGGCCTTGAGCCCGGCCGAGGCGGACATGCTCTCCGGGATGTTCGAGAGGAAGACGGCGGCGACGAAGGCCAGGCCCACACCCTTGCCGTCGAGCAGGCTGATGCCGATCGCCGCGGACTCGGGGAGCCCGTCGAGCAGGCTGCCGAGGACGAGTGCCCCGCCCGACCCGGTCGCCACGGGCGGGGCGGTCGGGACGGTCGGGACGGCATGGAGGGCGTGCAGGTGCGGGAAGGTCCCTCCGTGCAGGGGGCTCTTGCGTCGGTGCCCGCCGGCGTTGGAGACCGCCCAGTCGCCGGCGACGTAGACCGCCGCCCCGGTGATCAGGGCGAGCGTCACGACGACCAGCCCGGCCTCGTGCATCGCCTCGGCGGTGAGCTCGAACGCGACGGCCGCGACCAGCACGCCGGCCCCGAAACCCATGACCATGCCGATCACCTTGTGCGGCAACGGCATCGCGAGCGCCAGGACCGCCCCGACGATCAGGGCGGCGCCGGCCACGAGTCCCCAGAAGGCCGCCATCCACATGGACGTGACGATAGCCGCGGGCCGGTGGTATCGCGACGACGGCGGCGCCCCTAGGGTCGAGGGATGGACGTCGGACTGGACATTGCGCAGCAGCGGGTCACCTTCGATGAGCTGGTGGGCCGGGCGCGGTTCGCCGAGGAGGTCGGCTTCACCGGCGTGTGGGGCTTCGACCACTTCGTGCCGATGTATGGCGAGGGGCCCGGCGAGTGCTTCGACGGGATGACGACCCTGGCCGCGCTCGCCGGGATGACGTCGCGAATTCGCTTGGGGCTCATGGTCGCAGGCGTGACGTATCGGCACCCGTCGGTCTTCGTCCACCAGTGCAACACGATCGACCACGCGAGCCACGGCCGGCTCGACATCGGCCTGGGCAACGCCTGGTACGAACCCGAACACCGCGCGCTGGGGGTCGACTTCCCGGGCACCGGGGAGCGGTTCGACCTGCTCGAGGACCAGCTGGAGATCCTCCGGCTGCTCTCCACCGGCGACGAGGTCTCGTATGCCGGGAAGCGGGTGTCGCTGGACCGGGCCCGGATGCGACCCGAGCCGGTCCAGCGGCCGCACCCGCCGGTCTGGCTGGGTGGATCCGGGCCGAAGCGGACGATGCCGCTGGTCGCGAAGTATGCCGACTACTGGCACTCGTTCGGCGGATTCTCGGAGGAGGTGCGGGAGCGCATGGCCGAGTTGTGTGGCGAGATCGGCCGGGATCCGGGCGAGATCACCCTCGTCGCCTCGCTGTCGCTGGACGGGTCGGTCGAGGAGGTCCGCGATGCCGCGGGTCGGCTCGCCGAGGGCGGCGTCGGATACCTCTACTGCGGGTGGCCGGGGGCCGGGCGGGTGCAGATCGAGACAGTGGCCGCCGCCCTGATCGGCTGACCGGCCGTCAGCCCTGGTAGCGCTGCGGCGGGAGCGGGTCCTCGCCCTCGTAGCTGGTCGGCGGGGGCGGGGTGCGGTCCTCGGCGCCCGTGGCCGTCCCGTGACCCTGCCCGAGCTGTCGGTCGTCGCCCCGCCCGACGGCCTGCCAGGTGCGCACCATGCCGGGCACGAGGAACACGACCCACGCCCAGGCCCAGGCATGGAACACGAACCCCACGAAGAGGAAGACCGGCACGGCCAAGGTGCCGCTGATCGCGAACAGCTTGGAGGCGAGCGGCGCCGACGTCGAAGAGTCCATGCCTCCAGCCTGCCTGTTCGCCCGCACGGTGCGCATCCACCGATCGACGGACACCTCGGGGGCTGGCCGGGGCTTGGCCGAGCCGGGCCGAGCCGGGTCGATCCGCGCGACTGCGGCGCCAGTACCGTGGAGGCATGTCGTTCGAGACCCTCACCGAGCGGATCGATCGCCTCGCCGGGGGGCGGCTCGCGGCATACCACATCCCCGAATCCGACCGGCGCGACCCCGCCGTCCAGCGGGTGTGGCGCCTGGTGACCGTGCTGCTCGTCGTCTGTCTCGTCCTCGCGACGGCGGCCGTGGGTGAGGCCCTCGTGCTGCAGCTCCGCGGCAATGGCGCCTCCCGCATCGTCTGGATGCGGCTGGTCGTCATCCTCGGGATGACGCTCTCGCTGTTCTACTTCCGCTGGCGGGCCGGGCTGGGCCGGTGGTGGGCCTACTCGCGGCTGCGGCTGTTCAGCATGATTTTCCCGGTCGTCGCGGTGGCGACCTCGGCCATCCCCCGGCTCTACCCCGGCTGGATGATCGTCGAGCAGGTGACGTTCTCGGTCGTGTTGCTCGCGATCGCGTTCCTGCTCGGGCGGGCCCCGATGCGCCGGGCCTACGCCAAGCCGGTCTCCTGACCATTCCGATCGCCCGGGCGCGGCCGGAGGGCTAGCGTGGAACTGACCAGGTTCACGGACGACCGGCAGCAGCGGAGGGGCACCATGGCGCACGGCGACATCACCCACATCGACATCCCGGTGGCCGACCTGGGCCGGGCCCAGGCGTTCTACTCGGCCCTCTTCGGCTGGCAGATCGCGGAGCCGCCGGGCTTCGAGGGATACCCGATGTGGCAGGCACCGAACAAGATCAGCGGCGGCGGCCTGGCCCCGCGCAGCGACGACTTCACCCAGCCGCGTTCCTATGTCGAGGTCGACTCGATCGACGAGGCGCTCGGCACCGTCGTGGCCCACGGCGGGTCGGTCGTCATGGGCAAGTCGCCGATCTCGGAGACGAGCTGGTGGGCGTTCTTCGCCGACCCGGACGGCAATGTCGTCGGGCTGTATGAGGGGATCACCGAGGTCGACCGCGGTGAGGGTGACGCCGAGGGGGATGACTCGGAAACCGGCGAGGGCCACGCGTCCTGACCCGGCGCACCTCCCGAGGCAGGCACAACGACACAGCCACACCGAGACGGACATGACGAGCTTCGACCTGACGAAGAGTTCCGGGAACCTGTTCCGCGCCGAGGGTCTCGGTTGGTTCAAGCAGCGCAAGTGGTGGAGCTATGACGCCGAGGCCGGGGTCGCCGGCGGGCAGGCCCTGGACTTCCGGCGCACCTCGTGGGGGCGGGTGCACACCGCGAGCGTCGGTGGCCTGGAGACCGGGCGCTTCGACCGGACCGGGGTGTGGCGCGAGAAGGGGCCGCTGCGGTGGGACGGGGTGGACTACGAGTTCGAGGCGGCCAGCTCCTGGAAGGCCACCTTCGTCCTCACCCGATATGGCGAAACCCTGGCGACGTTCACGATGAAGTCCTGGCGCGAGCACATCGAGATCGCGATCCCCGAGCACCAGAGCCCTCCGCCGGGCCTGCTCGTCTTCTGCGCGTGGATCGCGCTCGCCGCGGTCCGCGACCGGAACGCCGCCGCAGCAGGCTGACCTGGAGCGCCTTGACGGCATAGGGTGCCGCCGTGACCACAACGAAAGCCGCGCGGACGGCATACGGGATCAACGCGTTTCTCGCGGGCGGAGGCTTCCTCTTCGTCCTCGCCCTGTCCGGGCTGGGGTTGTTCGACCTGGTCGCTCCCACCGGCCACCTCTACGGTCCGCCGCACCCGGCCGGGATCGCCGGTGCCTGGTCGCGGATGTCCGACACGGTCAGCTACTTCACCGAGTGGTCGAACGTCGTCGTCGCGATCGCGATGTGGTTGCTGTGGCGCTCGCCGGAGAAGGACGGCTTCTGGCGTCGCGTGCTGCGCGCGGACAGCCTCCTGATGATCACCGTGACGGCCATCGTGTATGCCGTGTTGCTCGCTCCCACGGAGAAGGTCACCGGCTGGTCGGTAATCACGAATCCGTTGCAGCACATCGTCGTTCCCGCCGTGACGGTGCTGGTCTTCCTGATCTGGGGGCCGCGCGGCTGGTTCTCCTGGAAGGTCGTCGCGGGGGCGCTCGTGGTGCCGGTGGCGTGGATCGTCTGGATGCTCGCGCGGGGGGTCGTCGTCGGGGCGTACCCCTACGGTTTCGTCGACCCGTCGGCGAACGGGTACCCGGCGGTGTTCGCGATGGTCGCGAAGATCCTGGTCTTCGGCGTGGTGATCGCGCTGATCTTCTGGGCGATCGATCTCGTGCTGATCCGCCTCGGCCGCCGGTCCGCCTGACACACTCCTTGGTATGAGGTTCGTCGTCGCGCTGCTCGCAGGCTCACCCTTTGCCGGGCTCGCCTGGGCGATGTGGCGCGGCCGGGCCCAGGTGCGCACCTGTTGCCCGGTCGACCCGGCTGACGACCGCCGGATGCAACCGCCGCGCGAGTGACCTTGGGCATGAGCCGAGAACCCTCGACGTGGACCTCGGCCCCGTTCCGGCCCAGCAGACCCACCCAACCTTGACTTCCTAAGCCCGGACGTACTTGGCGCCGCGGCGCTCGCCGATCAATCGCAGTTCACCGCGGTCGACCATGCGCTTGAGGACCCCCCTGGCTTGCGTCGGCGACAACTGGCACAGCCCCGCCGCTTGCCCTCGAGTGATCGATCCGTACGCATCAACGTAGTCACCGATCATTCGCTCTTGCTGGATCGGGTCAGCACCTTTCACGCGCACGTAGGCGGTCCGATCCTGCGCCAGGTCGTAGAACCGGGGAGTCAGGTGGAGGCGTCGGCTCCGCCCGACGCCTCGGGTCTCGAGGATGCCCAGCTCCACCAGTTGAGTTGTCGCGTTTCGCACCGTTGCGGGGAGCATGGCCAGTGACTCGGCGAGCTCGCTGGGTGCGGCTGAACCCATCGCCTTGATCTCGTGCACCACCCGCAACTGGTCCAACCCCAGAATGCGCTGCTGTTCGTTCTCGAACGTCAGCAGGAAGCGGACCAGGTCGAGGTCGGCCGTTCCGAGAGGGACGGAAACCAGGACTGAGTTGGTGGTGGAGCGTGCGTAGCTCGGCGCGTCGCGGCCGGCCCGCAACTGCTGCTCAAACATCTCGTTGACCCCTTTGCCCTTTCGCTCGACCAGCCCGGCCCGCTTGAAGGCGTCGGCAAGGATCGGGCTCCTGGGACGAGACTGGTCGAGGATGTTGTGGATCGTGACGCCGGGCGGCAGACCGCCTGGGTTGCTCACCACGAACTCGGCATCGTCAATCTGCACTCTGGTCGGACCGAGGGCCGAGTAGTCACGGTGCACGATGGCGTTCGCGACTGCTTCGCGTCGGGTCACTGACGGGATGAGCGGTACGTCGACTCGGTGAATACCCGCCATCAGCTCCGTCACGCTGTTTCGGGCATCGATGAGTGCCTGCATTTCCTCCGTGACACGCAGGAGGGGCCCGACCAGGCGCTCGTTGGAAGAGCTTGCCGCCCGCAGATCCTGGAAGATGAACTCAGCGTTGGGCACCCATCGTGCGACTGCTTCAGCCCTACCGAAGAGCAGAATGGCGCCGAGGCTCACAGGGGCCGCGAGGGGGACCAAGCCGAGAGCCCGCAGGACGTCCTCGTTCTGGAGGTTCGCGGTGCTGTCCCTAGTCAGTGTGGAAAGTCGGCGATAACGGTCGAACTCAGCAGGGTCGAGATCCGTCTGGGTAGCGCCCACTGCGACGGCAGCGGCGTAGTCCTGCCCTCGGGTGACCATCCCCATGCTCACGATCTCCTGCGGCGACATGGGCACGCACTGGGGTTGACCGAGGGTGTCAAGCACTCGCTTGGTGTAGTACCCATCCTTGGTTGCTACAGGGCCTGGCGTCGCCAGCGGCACATCGATGCGGAGCACCTGCTGTCCGTCGATGCGCTCCAAACTCACCGCGACTCCAAGTGGGGGGTCCGTGCTGTTCTGGATGTATGCGGCCACCCGCACCGGATCCATGTGCCCGCCAGAGCGCTGCTGAGCGCCGACGACCCGTCCGTCGTCATCCACGCCGAGCAGAAGCGTGCCGCCTTGGGCGTTCGCCAGGCAGGTCACGGCCTTGGTGAGGTCCCGATCGTTGAGGTGAGACTTGAACTCCGTCGTCAGCGTCTCGCCTCCGCGAAGGAGATCGCACGTGTCCATACTCCACAGTATTGCATAACTTTGTCCCTGCAGTGACTGTTTCCTCATGGAGTCATATTTTTTAATCTTCTGAGCGTCTGACGGATGCCCAACGCTCCTCACCCAGGTTGTTTGGCGCCCGTAAGGGCTGCGGTCGGGTTCAGAACCCGTACTTCTCCTTACGCAGACGGAAGGCCTTCTCGCCGCCTTCCATCACTGCGGTGATCTGATCCCGCACCGCCGCCACATCGAGGGACTGTCCGCGGAACGGTGTTTCTGACCTGACACGCCAGCCGTGGGCTGGCGGGAAGGTTGGTCACCGATGACCGAGACAATCACGAGCGTGAGCTCGATGCCCAAGGACGCCAAGAAGCGGCGGTCGTCGTCGACCGCGACGCCGTCGGAGCGGGCGGCGATCGCGCAGCTGGTCAAGGCCGCCCGGGAGCGGGGTGAAGACATCACTGGCCCGGAGGGCCTGTTGAAGTCGATCACCGCGACCGTGCTCGAGACCGCGCCGGAGGAAGAGATGACCGACCACCTCGGTCACGCCAAACACCGCGCCCCCGAGGGTGGGGCGGAGAACATCCGCAACGGCACCCGAGCCAAGACGGTGCTGACCGACGCGGCCGGGGAGGTGGTGATCGAAGTCCCGCGAGACCGGGCCGGGACGTTCGAGCCGGTGATCGTCAAGAAGCGGCAGCGGCGCCTGTCGGATGTGGACGCGGTCGCGATCAGCTTGTTCGCCAAGGGCCTGACCACCGGCGAGATCAGCGCGCACTTCGCTCAGGTGTACGGCGCCTCGATCGGCAAAGACACCATCTCCCGGATCACCGACGCCGTCGTCGAGGAGATGCAGGCATGGACATCCCGTCCCTTGCTGGGCGTGTACGCCGCCGTCTTCATCGACGCGATCTACGTCAAGGTCCGCGACGGGCAAGTCGGCAACCAGCCGTTCTACGCCGCGATCGGGGTCGACCTGAACGGCCGCCGCGACGTCCTCGGCCTGTGGGCAGGCCACGGCGGTGGCGACTCGGCGAAGTTCTGGCTCGCGGTCCTGACCGACCTGAAGAACCGCGGCGTGCGCGACATCTTCTTCCTGGTCTGTGACGGCCTCAAAGGCCTGCCCGACTCCGTCGCCGCCGTCTTCCCGACCACGATCGTGCAAGCCTGCGTGATCCACCTGATCAGGGCCACCTTCCGCTACGCGAGCAGGAAGTACTGGGACCACCTAGCCCGGGACCTGCGGAAGATCTACACCGCAGCCACCGCCGACGCGGCCTGGGTCGCGTTCGAGGAGCTGGAAGAGAAGTGGGCCAAGCCCTACCCGGCCATCGGGAAGCTGTGGCGCGCCGCGTGGGAAGAGTTCACACCCTTCCTGGCCTACGACGTCGAGATCCGCCGGGTCCTGTTCTCCACCAACGCGATCGAGAGCCTGAACGCCCGCTACCGGCGCGCGGTCACCGCCCGCGGACACTTCCCCACCGAACAGGCCGCGCTGAAGACCCTCTACCTCGTCACCCGAGGCATGGACCCCAAGGGCACCGGCCAGGCACGATGGACCATGCGCTGGAAGCCAGCCCTCAACGCCTTCGCCGTCACCTTCGCCGACCGCATGCCCGCAGCAGAGAACCTCTAACAATGAACGCCAGAAACACCGTTCATCGGACAGTCCCTGTCCCCGCCGAAGGAGAGTCCCATGTGGTGGTGGGGTTTGAGGGCCAACGGCGGGGCTGCGTGAAGTAGGCGGCCATCGGCGGGATCTTCGGTGTGAAACGACCAAGTCACGCACTGAAGAAGGAGCCCATCCGATGGCCTTGTCCCAGTCTGCCCTGTCCGAGTTGCTCGACGCGTTCCGCACCGGCGATGGCGTCGACATGATCCGCGAGTCGGTCCGCACCGTGCTCCAGGAACTCGTCGAGTTCGAAGCCACCGGCACGATCGGCGCCGAGAGGTATGAGCGCACCGAGGACCGGATCACCGAACGCAACGGCAGCCGGTCCAAGTTGTTGACCACCAAGGCCGGCGACATCGAGCTTCGCATCCCCAAGCTGCGTAAGGGGTCGTTCTTCCCCTCGATTCTCGAACCACGTCGCCGCATCGACCAGGCGCTGTATGCGGTGGTGATGGAGGCCTACGTCCACGGCATCTCGACGCGCAGCGTGGACGACCTGGTCGTGGCGCTGGGAGCCGATTCCGGGATCTCCAAGTCCGAGGTCTCGCGGATCTGTGAGCAGCTCGACGAGGCGGTCGGCGCGTTCCGCACCCGAGCGCTGGACCACACACCGTTTCCGTACGTGTACCTCGACGCGACCTACCTGCACGTACGCAACAAGCCCGGCAAGGGCGGCCAAGTGGTGTCCATGGCGGTCGTGGTCGCGACGGGGATCGCCGCGGACGGCAGCCGGGAAGTCCTCGGACTCGACGTCGGCGACAGTGAAGACGAGACGTTCTGGCGCGGCTTCCTGCTCAGCCTCAAACAACGCGGTCTAGCTGGTGTGCAGCTGCTCATCAGCGATCAGCACTCCGGCCTCGTCGCGGCGTTGAAGCGGTGCTTCCAGGGCTGCGCCCACCAGCGCTGCCGGGTCCACTTCGCCCGCAACCTGCTGGCCCACGTGCCGAAGTCGCACGCCGACATGGTGGCCGCAGTGTTCCGCACCATCTTCGCCCAGCCCGAACCCGAAGCGGTCAGCAGCGCGTGGGACGAGGTTCGCGACCAACTCGCCAAGAACTTCCCGAAGGTCGGGCCGCTGATGGACGAGGCGAAAGCCGAGGTCCTCGCGTTCACCGGATTCCCCAAGACGCACTGGCGCAAGATCTGGTCGACCAACCCTCTCGAGCGGGTCAACAAGGAGATCAAGCGCCGCAGCCGCGTCGTGGGGATCTTTCCCAACGCCGCCGCCGTCATCCGACTGGTCGGAGCCGTGCTGATCGACATGCACGACGAGTGGATCGCCGGCGACCGCCGTTACCTCTCAGAAGAATCCATGGCGCTGCTCAACGACACCGTGGATACTGATGCCCACGCCGCCATCGCCAGCGGCAAGTAGGGCACCGAGGATCCCCTCAAAGCCCACCACCCCACGGGGCTCTGTCCGTGATCAGGCGGCCGGTAGCGCTTCAGACGTAGCGGGTAGGCCCGCCTCTTATCTTTTCGATAAGAGGCGTTAGACATTCATAAGACCTCGTGCGCGAGGCTCGGGCCCTGTCGTCCGGCAGGAGATCCCGAGCCTCACTTCCCGGTCCCTCGCAAGGGCGGGCTCGCGAATCAGTGTAGACAGCGGCGTCCGCAGTCGTCGGCGATTCGCGTTCCGGAACGAGACGGGACGGCGGTAGCCTCGACGCAGCTGCCCGTACCCAGTGCGGGGGCAAGCCTCTGGGCCATCTCGCCCGTGGCGTCCGCTTGGAGTAAGCACCCAAGCCGTGGTCTGACCAGCCGCACCCGAAACGCGCACCGTCACGGTGAACAAATCAGGAGTGCGGTCAGGAGGACCCATGGACGCCACAGCTCGACCCATCCGAGTGGATGCCGCACGCTCCGGCAGGCCCTCACGCCGCGATCGCACCTACCGACCCGACGAGCTCGTGCGGGTCGAGATCCGTATGCCGGCCGCCGTGGCCGCGCAGCTCTTCGCCCGCGCCCGGGACCACCACCAACCGGTGAGTCGAACCGCCTCAGACCTCCTCGCCAAGGCACTCGATCACCACAGCGGAGGGCGGATGGGCTGACCTAGCTCGGCGCTGGGCGCCGACATGCGAAAGGCCCAGAGTTGGCGCTCTGGACCTCGTCGCTTCGCTTCAGCGGGATGTGAGCCCGCTGCACTTCTGACACTTGCGTGAGCACCCTGAGGGGGTACTTCTATGTCTTCAGCATGCCCAGACTGCACTTCCAGAACTCCCTGCGTCAACCACGCCGGCGAACTGGCGCGCCGCAGCGTCGACTCCTACGTCCCCAAGGCGCTCCGCCCCGAGGACTGGGAGCCGATCGCCAGGTTCACCCGCGCCCTCGCGCACGACCTGCACCCCAAGGACGACCGCCGCGCGGTCGAAGTGATGCGGACCTTGTCGCAGGTCGTCTCCTGGGCGCACCGTGAGGGTCTGCCGTTGGAGCGGGAGCGGATCTTCACTCCCGATGTCATCGACCGCTACATCGCCGTCGGCGCAGCCCGCCTGAGTGAACCGTCGCGCGCGACCCGGCGGGCCGACCTGCGCCGCTTCAGCCGCTCCCTGACCCGCAAGGCCCCTTGGGAGCCCAAGCCGCCACGGATGCGCGGCGGCTACTCGATCGTGCCCTACACCGACGACGAGGTGGCACGCCTGCTCGAGGTGAGCCGGCAACAGCGCACGCCGGTCCAGGCGCGGCGGTTGCAGGCTCTGCTTGCGCTCGGCCTGGGAGTGGGGGTCTACCCGAACGAGGCATGGGCATTGACCACCGGGGACGTCGTCGTCGACGAGGGCTACGTGTGCGTGCGGATCCCCGGGGGGCACGCCCGGACAGTCCCGGTGACCGCCCCGCACGATGAGGTAATCAGCGAGATCGTGGCCACGGACCCGGGGTCGACGATCCTCGGATTCGTTGCCCCACAGTGGGATCGGTCCCGGCTGTCGCATCTGCTGCAACGCGCAGAGCTCCCAGCGGACTGTCCGCCTCTGCGCACCCACCGACTGCGCGCCACGTGGGCCCTGGGTCACCTACGAGCCGGCGTGCCGCTGAACGACATCATGCAGCTCGCCGGGGTCTCGTCCTGGAAGATGCTCGGCTACCTCGCACCCTTCGCGCCTTCGACGGAGTGGAGTGAGCTCCTTCCCAAGGCGGTCCGCAAGTGACGCGCCGGCGCAGGCCCACGGTGCGATTGAGGGTGAGTCAGGACGCGACACCGGCCAACCCGATGATGATCGAGCAGCGGATCAACCGCGCCCGCGCGGTTGCCGACAGCGAAATCGTCACCCAGATCGCGGCCGCCGCTGAGCGGCGCACGGGACGCCCACGCCTCATCCCCCTCGACGCCGTCATCGCCGGATTCGTCCTTCACGCCTCCGGGCAACCGCACGCGATGACCATGGCCGGCCTCTGGCGAACGCTCCGGGTGCTGACGCCGAATCAGCTCGCGACGCTGGGATTCCCGGTGGGCGTCAGCCCGAGCTACAAGCGCATCCGCTCCAGCTGGCGGGCGGTCCTGCGAGTCGTGTCTTCGGGAACCCTGATCGACCACAACCACGACTTGGAAGTCGATACGAACACCGGCGAACTCGCCCCCTGCCCGACGGACTGCCCCCACCTCTCCTTGACTCTGGAGGAGTTCCTCACCCGGCTCATTCAAGCCAGCCTCCCTCCGGGGTACGAGCGCAGCACCACGCTGGCTGTCGACGGCACCGACGTCGAGAGCCACACCCGGCCCCACAAGAAGCGGCTGGACTCCGAGGGCCGCGCCTTTTGGTCGGCCGACCACGAGGCCCGCTGGGGTCACCGCACCGCGACCGACCGTCGCCCCACCGAACACTTCCTCGGCTACGAGGCACACGTCGCCACCTACGTCCCGAGAGTCGGCGAAGCACCGCTTCCCCAGTTGGCAGCAGGTCTCGCACTGCGCCCGGGCGTCCGCGATCGGACATCGGCGGTGCTGGGCATCTTCGACTGTCTGCCGGGCATTCGAGAAGGCCTGCTGGACCGCGGCTACACCACAGCGAAGGGCGACAAGCTCGCCGGCCCACTCCGCGACCGGCAGGTCCAGGTCACGATGGACCTACACAAGACCCAGCGCGGTCAGCGACCCGGCCCGATCCCGGGCACGATCTGGCTCGACGGGCACCTGTACACCGCATGCATCCCCGAACGCCTCCGGGAGCTCGAGCCACCCACGCTCACGATGACCGAGGCTGAGAAGGCCCACCTACGGGACGTATTCGACGCGCGCGAGCCCTACCGCTTCGTCGCCCACGGCAAGCACGACACAAGACGCGGCACTCAACGCTTCCGGGGGCCGGCCGTCGATGGGCATCCCTTCCGAGTGCGCTGCCCCAACACCCCCGCGTCAATGCGTGAGCCGCACAGCATCCCCACCACCACCTGTGTCAAGGGCGAGCCGTGCGGATGCGGCAAGACCGTCACCGTCAAGGACACCGACCACGAGCGCGACCGGCAACCCCTCCCCTGGCAGAGCACCCGCTGGGCGAAGTCCTATAACCGCCGTAGCCGCATCGAGGGCCTCTTCGGAGCCGTCCGCTACCAGTCCCTCAACCTCAACCGCGGGTTCTTCCGGATGACCGGCCTGGCGGCGACCGGCCTACTCATGGCGGTCACCCTCATCGGGCACAACCTCGTCAGCCTGCACGCCTGGCACACCAGACGCGGCCTGCCCGAGCCGTGGCAGGCACACCTCGGTGAGCCGGTCGATGACCGGCCCCTGGAGAAGGCGACCCGCACCCGCGGACGGCGCAAGCGCCAGACCGACTGACCGTCCCGGCCCGGGCTTCTCACCCCGCACCACGTCGGCGCGAGCCTGCCCGGAAACGGCCACGTGACAGCGAAACCGAGGCCGCGGCATACGAAATCGGTGTCAGCGGAGACGCAGGTGGCCGGCACCACCCCCACAACGACGAAACTCCCGACCGGATTATCTCCGGCCGGGAGTTTCGGGAAACCGAAACGGATAGTTCAGGGAACTACCCAAGAGTGCGCAAGGGGGGACTTGAACCCCCACGCCCGTAAGGACACTGCCACCTGAAGACAGCGCGTCTGCCATTCCGCCACTTGCGCGTGGTCTCCGGCCCGTCACGTGCGCGGCACCGAAGCGCTCATAGTCTGCCCCACACGCCCGCCGTTCTCCAACTGCGACCCCTCGACCGGCGCCCCCAACCCCCCGACCCCCCCAACCCCACCGACCTCAGCCGACCGAGCGGCCCCGACGGTTGCCGCGCGGCTTCAGCCGCACCCCGGGCAACTCCGGCGCCGGCATCCACCACGACCCGTCCCCGCGCGGCACATACCCCGCGACGAACCCGAACCGCGGCCCGTGCCCGTTCCACTCCGCGCGAGCCGCCTCGATGTCCTCGTGCGAGCGCCCGATGAAGTTCCACCACATGACGATCTCCTCGTCGAACGGTTCCCCGCCGAGCAGGATCACCCGCGCGCCCCCGGCGTCCGCGGCCAGCACCAACTCGCGCTCACCACCAACCGCCCCCGCCGCCACGACGCCCAGCTCGCCCGCTCGCAGCTCGCACCCGGCATACCTGGCCGTGCCCTGGTCGACGAGGACGCCCACCTCGAAACCCGCCGGCAACCCCAGCGTCACCGACCCACCCGCAAAGAGCCGCAGCTCGGCCCCGACGAGCGCGCTCTCCACCCGCACCGGCGAGCGCGACCCGAACGCCTCCCCGACGAACACCTTCGCGAACACCGCGTCGTTGACCCGCACCACCTCGGGCACGAAGTGCTCGAACCGCGGCTCACCCCCGGCCACCGCCCCCGGCAGCGCCAGCCACAGTTGCACCCCGGCCAGCACCGAGGTCCCCGGCATTGACACCTCCGCGTGCGCGATGCCGCGCCCGGCGGTCATCAGGTTGACCTCGCCGGGGCGCACCACCGCGTGCGTGCCGAGCGAGTCGCGGTGCTCGACCTCCCCCTCGAACAGCCACGACACCGTCGCCAGCCCGCAGTGCGGGTGCGGCGCGACGTCCATCCCGCCGGTGACGCCGACATCATCCGGCCCGTAGTGATCGACGAAGCACCAGGCCCCGATCAGGCTGCGTTCGCGCGCCGGCAGCGTGCGACGCACGGTCATCGCGCGCGGCCCGCCGAGCGGCACCTCTCGCGGGCGGAGCACCTGGACATCGACCACGAACACCACGGTATGCCGTCCGGCCCGCCGCCGCCCCGGCGTGCGGCGCGCGCCCCACGCCGGGGGCGATGCAACGGACCCACCCACGGCCAGCAAGTAGGCTGGATCGAGCGGGACTGTCGCGAATCCGCCGACGTCCCGATCGTGTCGCGCATGAAAGGAGGCGGGATCGCCCATGGGTCTGTTCGACCGGGTCGAGGGCAAGCTCGAACGCGCCTACAACGGCCTCTTCGCGCGCGCCTTCCGCGCCGAGGTGCAGCCGGTGGAGATCGCCAGCGCGATCCGCCGGGCGATGGACGACCGCGCCACCGGCGGCGGGAGCGCCAAGACCCGAGCCCTGGTGCCCAACCTGTTCACCATCGAGCTCTCCGAGACCGACTACGAGCGGCTCACCGGCTTCGGGGAGGACGTCTCCGACGAGCTCGTCGTCGCCGCCGAGGAGCATGTCGCCTCCCAGCACTACACCCCCGGCGGCCCGGTGCGGATCATGCTCGCCGAGGACGCCGACCTCGAGACCGGGGTCTTCCGGGTCCGCCCGGCCACGGTCAAGCGACCCGACGCCAGCGGACGCACCGGCCAGCAGCCGCGCGTCTCGATCGCCGCGCCGCCCGCACCCGCCGCGCCCGCCGCGCCGACTGGCTACCCCGATGTCGACGACGAGGACGACGACTACGGGTATGACGAGGACGACTCCGACCTCTACGCGCCGGCACCCGAGGACGGCGGCCCGGAGGCACCGGCCCGTTCCCCTCATACCGCCGCCCCGCGGCCCCGATTCGAGGACGTGCTCGCCGCGCCCGTCGTCCCCGCCCCGGCTGCCCCGCCCGCCGCGGCGGCCCCCGCCGCACCGCCCCCCGCCCGACGCCGCCCGGCCCACCGGCCGAGCCTGGTCATCGACGGCGACGACTACCCGTTGACGTCGGCGATCACCGTGCTCGGCCGCGACGACCACGCCGACATCATCCTCGACGACCCGGGCATCTCCCGGCGGCACAGCGAGCTGCGCGTGACCACCGACGGGCCCGGCTTCATCACCGTCATCCGCGACCTCGGGTCGACCAACGGGACCTTCGTCAACGGCGAGCGGATCGACAGCGAGCACCTCGAGGACGGTGACCGCATCACCGTCGGGCGCACGTCGATGGTCTACCGCGTCCGGACGCGGTGACGTCCGATGAGTGAACTCACCCTGACGATCATGCGGCTGGGGCTGCTCGTGGCCCTGTGGCTGTTCGTCTTCTCGGTCGTCGGGGTGCTGCGCGGCGACCTCTACGGCACCCAGGTGACCACCCGTCGCCGACGCGCCGAGACCAAGACCCGCACCCCGGCCGCTGCCCCCACCGCCCTCGGCGGCGCCGCGGGAGCCCCGGCCGCCCCAGGGGCGGTTGGTGCCGCGACACCCGGAGGCGGCGGGGTCACCGCCCCGCAGGCCCTCCCCGACCGCAGTGGCTTCTGGGGCCGGCGCGCCACGACGCCGCGCAAACTCGTCGTCACCGAGGGGCCCCTGTCCGGCACCAGCCTGCCGTTGCGCGCCCAGGGCACCCTGATCGGGCGCGCCCCCGAGTGCGCCCTCGTCCTCGACGACGACTACGCCTCGGGCCGGCACGCCCGGATCTACGAGTCGGGCGGCACCTGGTACGTCGAGGACCTCGGCTCCACCAACGGCACCTACGTCGACAACCGTCGGATCACCGCACCCGAGCCGCTCGGCCCCGGCACCTCCCTGCGCATTGGGCGGACCGTCGTCGGGCTCTCGAGGTGACCTGACGTGCCGATCGCCTTCCACTACGCGGCGCGTTCCGATGTCGGGATGGTCCGGTCCAACAACGAGGACAGCGGGTATGCCGGGCCGCACCTGCTCGCGATGGCCGACGGGATGGGCGGGCACGCCGGGGGTGACGTGGCGAGCTCGACGATCGTCGCCGCCCTCGTCGGCCTCGACGACCAGGCCCTCTCCGGCGCCGAGGCCACCGGCGCCCTGCTCACCCGGATCCAGGAGGCGAACGCCGACCTCGGCCGCCAGGTCGAGGACGAACCCCGCCTCGAAGGCATGGGCACAACCCTGATCGCGATCCTGCGGGCCCGCGACAAACTCGTCCTCGCCCACATCGGGGACTCCAGGGCCTTCCTGGTCCGCGAGGGCAAGGTCGCCCAGATCACCAAGGACCACTCGTTCGTCCAACAGCTCGTCGACCAGGGCCGGATCACCGCCGAGGAGGCGCAGACCCACCCGCAGCGCTCGCTGGTCACCAAGGTCCTCACCGGCGACGCCGACGACGAACCCGACGTCGTCGTCCGCCAGGCGATCGTCGGCGACCGCTACCTCATCGCCTCCGACGGGCTGACCGACTACGTTGCCCGCGACACCATCGACGAGGTCCTCACGACGACGACCCGACCCGACGAGGCCGCCGACCGGCTCGTCCAACTCGCCCTCAAGGCCGGCGCTCCGGACAACGTCACCGTCGTCATCGGCGACGTCGTCGACCTGACCAAGGGGCCGGTGCCCTCCGATGTGCCCGAGGTCGTCGGGGCCGCCGCCATCCAGCGCCGCGGCACCCGACCGATCCCGGTCACCCCGGCCGAGAAGGCCGCCGCCCTCACCCAGGAGGCGATCGGCGCCGACCGGAAGGCCTCCGACGACGAGGCCGACCTCGACCTCCGGCTCGCCGAGGAGGGCCCGCCCTCGCGACGGGGGCGCCTGCTCCGGCTGCTCGGGGCCAGCCTCGTCGTGCTCGTCGTGCTGCTCGGCGGCGCCTACGCGTCCTGGCTCTGGGTGCAGACCCAGTACTGGGTAGGCACCGACGGTGACCGGGTCGTGCTCTATCGCGGCGTCAACCAGACCCTCGGCCCGATCAACCTCTCCCGGGTCGACGAGACCACCTCCATCGAGTTGGCCGACCTGCCCGCGCCCTACCCCGACCAACTCGCCAAGGGGGTCGCCTTCGCCCAGCGCGAATCCGCCGTCACCCTGCTGCAGAACCTCACCGACCAGGCCCGCGCCTGCCGCTGGGCCAAGGCCCACTCACAGGTATGCCGGTCCGTCACCCTCCCGTGGACCGAACCGAGCCCGACGCCGACCCCGTCGACCAGCCCGAGCCCGTCGACCAGCCCGACCAGCCCGACCAGCCCCTCGGCCGGCCCCGCCCCGAGCCAGTCCGCGCCGGCCTGAGCCATGTCCATCGTCTCCCGCCTCCGCCCGCGCCGTGGCCGCAACGTCGAGTTGCTGCTCGTCATCGCGGCGACGGCCATCGTGTTGCTCGCCTACGTCAACGTGGGCGTCGCGACCTCGGGCGAGACCCCGGCGGACGTGTTCGTGCTCGGCGGCGGCTTCCTCACGATCGCCCTCGCGTTCCATCTCGTGCTGCGTTGGAAGGCGCCCTTCGCCGACCCCCTCCTGCTCCCCATCGCCACCCTGCTCAACGGCCTGGGCCTGGTCATGATCCACCGCCTCGACATCGCCCACGGTCGGTCGATGAGCGATGGCCTGGCCTTGCGGCAACTCATGTGGAGCGCCCTGTCGGTCGCCCTGGCGGCCGCCGCGATCGTCATCATGCGCGACCACCGGGTGCTCCGTCGCTACACCTTCACCGCGGGGCTGCTCGGTTTCGTGCTGCTCATCCTGCCGCTGCTGCCGGTCATCGGTTCCGACCGGAACGGGTCCAGGATCTGGATCTCGTTGGGCCCGTTGAGTTTTCAGCCCGGCGAGGTCGCCAAGATCATCCTCGCCATCTTCTTCGCCGGCTACTTCGTGCAGACCCGGGACGCGCTCTCGGTGGCCGGCCGCCGGGTCTTGGGCGTGACCCTGCCGCGGGCCCGCGACCTCGGGCCGATCCTGCTCGCCTGGATCCTGTCGATCGGTGTGCTCGTCCTCGAGCGCGACCTGGGCTCCTCGCTGCTCTTCTTCGGACTGTTCGTCGCCCTGCTCTACGTCGCCACCGAGCGGATCAGCTGGATCCTGCTGGGACTCTCGCTGTTCGCGGTCGGCGCCTACACGGCATACCTGCTCTTCGGCCACGTCCAGACCCGCGTCCTGCTCTGGCTCGACACGTTCAGCCCGGCCGCACTGCACAAGTCCGACCAGCTCGCCAAGGGGCTCATGGGGATGGCGGCCGGCGGGATGGTGGGCACCGGTCTGGGCCGGGGGCGGCCGACATCACCTACTTCGCCGAGTCCGACTTCATCATCCCGAGTTTCGGCGAGGAGCTCGGACTGGTCGGCCTCTTCGCGATCCTCGTGCTCTACGCCCTGCTCGTCGAGCGCGGCCTGCGCAGCGGCATCGGCGCCCGGGACGGCTTCGGCAAGCTGCTCGCCGCGGGGCTCGCGTTCTCGGTCGGACTGCAGTGCTTCGTCGTCGTCGGCGGCGTCACCCGGGTCATCCCGCTGACCGGGCTGACCATGCCCTTCCTCTCCCAGGGCGGCTCGTCGCTGCTGGCGAACTGGACGATCGTCGCGATCCTGCTGCGGATCAGTGACCATGCCCGGCGCCCGCTGCCGTTGGCCGGGCCGTCGTCGATCTCGCAGGCCGACACCCAGGTGGTGCGGCTGTGAACGCCCCGATCCGCCGCCTCTCGACCTTCGTCGCGGTCCTGTTCTGCCTGCTGCTCATCTCGACGACGTGGATCCAGTTCGTCTCCGCGAAGTCGCTCAACGCCCGCGAGGACAACCGGCGCACCCTGCTCTCCAGTTACGGCCGGGACCGTGGCCAGATCCTCATCGCGGACACCGCCGTCGCCGCGAGCAGCCCGAGCAAGGACGAACTGAAGTACATCCGCGGGTACTCCAGTGGCCCCGCCTATGCGCACGTGACCGGCTACTACTCCTTCATCTACGGCGCGAGCGGGGGGCTGGAGGCCACCGAGAACGCCCTGCTCTCCGGCCGCAGCGACAAACTCTTCTACCGGCGCGTGTCCGACCTGTTCACCGGGCGCAAGGCCCAGGGCGCCAGCCTGCAACTGACGATCAACCCCGCCGTCCAGCAGGCCGCGATCGACGGCCTGGGCGGCCAGCGCGGCGCCGCCGTGGCTCTCGACCCAAAGACCGGCGCGATCCTGGCGATGGTCTCCGCGCCCTCCTTCGACCCCAACGCCCTGGCCAGCCACGACCTCAAGGCCGTCGAGACGGCATACAAGTCCCTCAATGCCGACCCCACGCGGCCGCTGGTCAACCGGTCGATCGCGGGCAACCTCTACCCACCCGGCTCGACCTTCAAGATCGTCACCGCGGCCACCGCCCTCTCCTCCGGCAAGTTCAAGCCCGACTCGACCATCCCCGGACCCGCCGTGCTCGATCTGCCGCAGACCACGGTCGGCCTCGCCACCGACGACAAGGTCCCGTGCGGCCCCAACGACGAGACGACCCTGGCCGCGGCCGTGCGGACGTCGTGCAACTCCGCCTTCGGCTGGCTCGGGATGCAGGTCGGGGCGGATGCGTTGCGTCAGCAGGCGTCGGCGTTCGGCTTCGGGGAGCCGCTGTCCGTGCCGATGAAGGTGACGCCCAGCTCGGTGCCCGCCGACCTCAACCAGCCGCAGCTCGCCCAGTCGGCGATCGGCCAGTATGACGTCCGCGTCACCCCGCTGCAGGTGGCCATGGTCGCCGCCGGGGTCGCCAACCACGGCAGCGTGATGAAGCCCTACCTCGTGCAGACGGTGCTCGCCCCCGACCTGTCGACGATCGACACGGCCAAACCAGAAGAGCTCTCCCGGGCCGTCAGCGTGACCGTCGCCGACCAGCTCACGGTGATGATGGAGGACGCGGTCAACAACGGCACCGGGACCGCCGCGAAGATCCCCGGGGTGCGGGTGGCTGGCAAGACCGGCACCGCGCAGCACGCCGCCGGCGCCGCCCCGCACGCCTGGTTCATGTGCTTCGCCCCCGCCGACGACCCGAAGATCGCGATCGCCGTGGTCGTCGAGGACGGCGGCAAGCTCGGCAACGAGGCCTTCGGTGGCACGGTCGCCGCACCGATCGCCCGCGCCATGATCGAGGCGGCCCTGAGATGAGCCACGTGATGAGCACCTCGACCAGCAGCCTGACGGTCAGCCCGACGATCTGCCTGACGATCAGTCCGACGATCAGTCCGACGAACTGCCTGACGGACACCCCGATGAAACCGATCACCGGTCTCGGTCCTCGAACCCTCCCGACAGCCTCAACGACAGCCTCACCCACAGCCTCACCGACAGCCTCACCCAGCACGCCCCCTCAGCTAGGAGCACCACGCGATGAGTGACCAGCCCCGCCTTCTCGCCGGACGATACGAGGTCGGCGACCTCGTCGGTCGTGGCGGCATGGCCGAGGTGCACCGCGGCCACGACAACCGGCTCGGCCGGCAGGTCGCGATCAAGATGCTGCGCAGCGACCTGGCCCGCGACGCCTCCTTCCTCACCCGCTTCCGACGGGAGGCGCAGAGCTCGGCCGGCCTCAACCACCCCTCGATCGTCGCCGTCTACGACTCCGGTGAGGACCACGGCGTCGATGCCCAGGGCCAGCCGTGGTCGGTGCCCTACATCGTCATGGAGTACGTCGAGGGCAAGACCCTGCGCGAGGTCCTCACCAAGCGCGGCAAGCTCGACCAGAGCGAAGCGGCCCGGATCACCGAGGGGGTCCTCGACGCGCTCTCCTACAGCCACCGGATGGGCATCGTCCACCGGGACATCAAGCCGGCCAACGTGATGATCGGCAGCGACGGGTCGGTCAAGGTGATGGACTTCGGCATCGCCCGGGCGATCGCCGACACGAACGCGACGATGACCCAGACGCAGGCCGTCATCGGCACCGCCCAGTACCTCTCGCCCGAGCAGGCCCAGGGCCAGAGCGTCGACGCCCGCTCGGACCTCTACTCCACCGGGTGCATGCTCTTCGAACTGCTCACCGGACGCCCCCCGTTCCAGGGCGACAGCCCGGTCGCGATCGCCTACCAGCACGTCGGCCAGTCGCCCACCCCGCCGTCGACATTCGAGCCCTCGGTCACCGCACCGATGGACGCCGTCGTCCTGCACGCCCTCAACAAGGACCGCGAGGCCCGCTACCAGAGTGCGGCCGACTTCCGCTCCGACCTGCAATCGGTCCGACTCCAGCGCCGGGTCAGCGACGCCGCGCTCGGCACCGCCGCCGGCGTCGGCGCCGAGGCCACCCAGACGATCAACTCCCTCGGGGCCCAACCCACTGAGGTGTATGCCGCGGGCTCGCTGTCCCGGGCGGCCGGGAGGCCCGACGCTGGGACGGAGGTCCTCGGCGCCGCGGAGCGCACGGCATACGGAAGGGATCCGTTCGACCACCAGACCTCGTCCTTCCCGCCGGTGGGCCGCGAGGAGGAGGAGCACCGGCGTCGCGGGGCCATGTGGGTGCTGCTGACGATGGCCGCCCTGCTCGCCCTCGGGCTGCTCGGCTGGGGCGCGAAGAGCTACTTCGACAACCAGGCCGCCGCGAACGCGACCGTCCAGGTGCCCGATGTGGTCAAGCAGCCGCAGGCGACGGCCGAGCTGCGGATCCGGCAGGCCGGACTGGTGCCCTCGGTGTCCCAGGAGAAGAGCGACACGGTCGATCAGGGTTCGGTGATCCGCCAGAGCCCGGACGCCCAGACCAGCGTGGCCAAGGGCTCCACGGTGCGGATCGTCGTCTCCTCCGGCGCGGCGGCGGTCAAGCTGCCCGACCTCAAGGGCAAGACCGAGCAGGAGGCGCGTCAACAGTTGAGCGACCTCAAGCTCACGGTCGGGTCGGTGACCGAGGAGGACGACAGCAAGGTCGCCAAGGGCAAGGTCATCTCGACGTCACCGGCGGCCGGGGAAGAGGTGGCGCCGGGGACGGCGATCACCCTGAAGATCAGTTCCGGCAAGGTGACCGTCCCACAGCTCGTGGGCAAGACTCAGAGCCAGGCGTTCACCCTGCTCTCCGAGGCGGGGCTGACGCCGAAGACGACCTACCAGCAGACGTCGGCGGCTCCGGAGAACACCGTCATCGAGCAGGACCAGCCGGTCGGCACCAAGGTCGACAGCGGATCCACGATCAACATCGTCGTCGCGCAGGCGACTCCGCCGTCCCCGACGCCGACGCCGACCCCCTCACCGACCCCGAGCCCCTCGACGACCAAGACCCCCTGACCCCTTCCCCTCCGTGCGTCCTACCGTGCAGTAAGTGGGGTGATCACCCCACTTACTGCACGGTAGGACGCACGAGGGAGGGGGTGGGAGTCGCGCGGCGCACAGGATTCGAGTGTCTGGCAGCGTGACGGGCCTCGCTGGACGGCGGGCTCGGCACTCGGAGCGCGATTCACGCCGAGAGGCGGATCCAGCCCTCGCGGTCGTATGCCGTGACCTCCGGCCGAGGTCGACGTTGGGCGGTCAGGAAGCTGGCTTCGATTCGGGCCCGCACGCCGACAGGGTCCCGGTCGATCTGCTTGGGAGTGACGCCAACCACCACGATTCCTGCGGCGACGAGGCCGGCGTCGCGAGCGACCGTGTCGTCCCACTGGTCGCCCTGACTGTGGTGCCGACGAGAGTGGACCATGACGGCGAAGGCCACCTCGTCGAACCAGAGGTCGGGCGTCAACAAGGGCAACCCCAGGGAGTCCTCGATCGTGGGGTTGGGCCATGGCCGAGGCAGGATCGCTGAGGTCGACATCAGGTCGACCAACCGTCGTTCCGGTAGGGACCACACGCCAGTGGCGCTCGAGCGGAGCGCCTCCTGGAGAAGCGCAGTGTCTCGAGAGCGGAGCCGGAAGATCCACTCGGCGAGTTGGTCCGGGTGCACCAAGCCCTTCTGCACCGCTTCGATGAACAGGGCCTCCGCCCCGCGCGCCGACCGGAGCGACATCGCCGTGTCCACACAACATCGGCCGACGCTCGCATAGGTGAGCGGCCCCCGGGACACCGACTCCGCGTCCACCACCAGGGAGGGTCGCACCGTGACGAAACCCACGGACCGGCGGCGGCGGGTGGGCGGCACCACGACCTCGACACCTTGACCCCCGGGAACCTCACGGAGGCCGTGGTGAGCGGCCCCCGCCGCACCGGTGATCACGGCTCCGGGACCGGCATACAAGAGAGAGGCAATGTGCCGGCGTCGCAGGGTGATCTCCGATCCTTCGACAAGGTAGGTGCTCGGGAGGAGCACCCGCCACGACCGACCCGTGTTCCAACGGATGGCTTCCTTGCTCACCCCGTGAGCCAGCAACTGTCCGCGCCTGAGGACGCCGTCCTGCGATCGGAGCAGGTCGTTGAGCGCTTCGCTGAAGGTGGGCATGCGTTCACCGTGGTGGGCCCGAAGGGTCTGCGACAGGTCGAGACGCAGATCTGTGGACGACACGCGAACGAGCAACGGCCTGTGGACAACGGCTTGGGCCAACTGGGCACGGCATACCCGCGGTGGGCCCGGCGTTCAGCGCGAGTCTCGTGCGTCCTACCGTGCAGTAAGTGGGGTGATCGCCCCACTTACTGCACAGTAGGACGCACGGAGGGAGACAGGGGCCGGGGAGCGAGGCGCCTCGGAGGACGAGGCGCCCTGAGGCGTCAGTTGGCGGCGACGATGGCGGCGACGCCGCTCGCGTCGTGCAGCAGCGGCGACAGTCCCTCGCTGTGCCCGACCGCGTCCACGAGGCCGCACATGGTCAGCCAGTTCGCGAGGAGCCGGTGACCCCCCTCGGTCAGCACCGACTCCGGGTGGAACTGCACCCCGTGCAGCGGGAGGTCGCGGTGCTGCACGGCCATGATCAGCCCGGACTCGGTGTGACCGGTCGCCACGAGGGTGTCCGGCAGCGTCGGAGGGTCGATCGTCAGCGAGTGGTATCGGGTCGCGGTGAACGGGTCCGGCAGACCGGCGAGCACCCCGCGCCCGTCGTGGTGGACCTTAGAGGTCTTGCCGTGCAGCAGCTCCGGGGCCCGCCCGACCGTCGCCCCGAACACCACGCCCAGGGCCTGGTGCCCCAGACAGACCCCGAGCATCGGCTGGGCGCGCTGGGCGCACGCCTCGATCATCGCCATCGAGATCCCGGCCTCCTCCGGGGTGCCCGGCCCCGGCGAGACGAGCACTCCGTCGTATGCCGCGCCCTCCGCCGGAGTCACCTCGTCGTTGCGCAGCACCGTGCACTCGGCGCCGAGCTGCTCGAGGTAGCCCACGATCGTGAACACGAAGCTGTCGTAGTTGTCGACGACGAGGATGCGGGTCACGAGGGGCTCCCGGAGGGTTGAGGGGAAGGCATTGGTGTCGAGGGGGCTGGTGAGGATCCAGTCTCCACCGTCGTCTGGTTGAACGGCATCAGGCGTTCGATCCGCGGAAACAGCCACAGGAAGCAGAACGCGACGACCGCGACGGCCAGCGCCAGAGCCTGCAGGGCCTTGGCCCACCACGGCCCGGGAAGGGCCCGCCACAGCGCGGCATACATCAGTTCCCTCCCGGGGACGCGGCCGACGTGCCGGACGTGCTGGGTATGTCGGACCCGCTGGGTATGCCGGACCCGCTGGGTATGCCGGACCCGGCGGGCGACGAGCCGCTGGCCCCCGAGGGGAGCTTGAGCACCGAGGCGGGCAGTCCGTCGGCGCGCGTGAAGCTCTCGACCCACTTCGCGTGCACGACGTAACGCTGCGCCGCGCTGTACTTCGGGTGGCAGGTCGTCACGGTGAGCCACTTCTCGGTGGGCGTCGCATCCGGCTGGTCCGGCACCGCCGCGACGACCTCCATCGCGGTTGGGGCGACGATCTCGTGGGCGGTCACGGCATACACCTCCCAGGTGTCCTTGGTCTCGACGACGATCCGGTCCCCGGCGACCAGGCTCTCGATGTCGTGGAACGGTCGCCCCCACGTCGTGCGGTGGCCGGCGACCGAGAAGTTGCCGACCGCACCGGGCAGCGCCGAGTCGACATAGTGG
>WBZS01000170.1_pt1 | contig 119872 bp, 111 predicted proteins | sample 5204201 | NCBI WGS metagenome assembly WBZS01 (sample SAMN12344357, study PRJNA552823) | activated sludge metagenome | biome: Activated sludge suspended growth; feature: Nitrification reactor; material: Wastewater; isolation source: activated sludge from nitrification reactor of wastewater... | reverse complement strand
CGCGCCCTTACCGGCCGGCGAGCCCGCACCGCCGCCCCCGCCGCCTGCTGCCGCACCGGTGCCGAACGATTCGCGGGCATTACCCATCGCCGCCCCCGCCGCCCGCAAAAACGCCTCCAAACTCATGGCGCACCAACCCGGGCAGCATCACGGTATCCAGTTGCCCAGCAACTGCTTTCGTGAATGCAGCGACCATTGACCATCGCGTGTCTGCCCCCTCTCAGGTGTTGGCCGGGCGGCACCGTGTGTTAGGCGGTTGACGGTGGATTCGACGCTGGCGCACCAGTAGTCGGAGGCGCCGGAGGCGCCGCGGCCGGCGGTGCGGCCGGGTGATCAGACGAGCCGGGCGCGTGAGCAGTCGGGTTGATCCACCCCAGGAAATCCGGCCCCGAACCCAGGCTTGACTGCGGCTGCACCTGCCCAGACACCAAGACCTTGCCCCCGCCCAATGCCATCACCATGTGGTCCTTCCACACCCCGATGTCGCCGGCCTTGAGCTGGGTCGGCGGCAGCGGATCGGTCACCGGTGTTCCCGGCGGGGGAAGCTCCACCCCGGCCTGCCGGTAGGCATCGGCAACAGGTGTGCCGTTGAGCGCCGAACGCACAGCGCTGGCGCTGGCATCAGTGCGGGCATCGGTGGTGGTGCCATCCGGCAAGGTCAGATGCGTGCCGGTCGTCGCCTGCTGGCCCGCCGCCAGCGTGGCGCCCGAGCGATCGCCACCGGCCTCTGCCGCCAAGGGCGCCCCACCGTCGGGATGGGCCGTCGCCGCCGATGCGGAGGACTGCCCCGACCCGCCGTCACCACCATGATCGGTGGCCGCGGCGGGCTGGGTGCCCGCGTCCTCATGGAACTCAGCACCGGTGTGACCCTCGCCGGTCCCGGTGGTGTGGGCGGCAGCATCGGAGACCGTCGCGGAATCATCGTGGAGCTTCGGTGCACCGGTACCCGACTCGCTCCCTCCGGCAGGGGCGTCATCGTGGAACGCCGCGCCCGCCGCCGAGGCGGGGTCATGGCCGCCACCCAACCCGGACAGCCCGCTGAGGGCACCCAGCGGGTCACCGCCACCACCGAGACCGGGCATACCGCCAAATGACGGCATCGGCATCGACGGCATCCCCATCCCGCCCGGCATCATGCCCATCCCCGGCATAAACCCCGCAGGCTGCACGCCAGCGGCAGGGGTGGCCGCCGCCGGGGCGGGGGCAGCCGGTGTCACCGCAGCCGGTGCTGTCGAGGTGGTTTGCCCTGTCGAGGTGGTTTGCCCCTGCTCCCCGCCCCCAACGCCGGTGCCGGTGCTGACCGGCTCGGTCCCAGCGCCAGCACCGCCGCCACCGGACCCTTCACCACCACCGCCACCGCTGCCGCCCCCACCCGGGGCTGCTGGCGGCGTAACGCCGGTGCTGCCACCCGCACCACCGGCCAGGTCGGCATATTTCTGGGTGATGTCATGGGTCGAGCGGGCGCTCTTTTCAGCCTCGGCCATCTGCGCTTCCAGAACGGTCTTGGCGGCCGTGAGCTTCTCGGTCAGGTAGTTGCGCAACTCCTGCTGACCCGCCGGAGTGTCCAGCCGCGGCCCCAATTCGGCGATCTTGGCCTCGACACCCTTCTGAATGGCATCAAGGGCCTGCACCCCAGCCAACCCGGCCGCATGAATCGTCTCCACCGTGGCCGCCGCGGACTTGTCCAGCTCAGCCAAATCGGCGATGAGAGCCTTCACCTGATCAGCAGCCGCCTGGCCCGCCTCGGCAGCAGCCCCAGAGGCCGAACCTCCCGGCGGGGGCGGCAACGGCGGCTGAACCGGCGGCAACGCACCACCGCCGGGCGCCCCAGGAGGCGCCGCCGGACTCTCCGGGCGCGCTTCCCCCGGCACAGTCCTGCTGAACAGCCCACCATCGACCAGCTCAGCCGCGACGCCCGCCAAGCCCCCAGGGCTGGCTAGCCCGACCGCATGCTTGACCGCATTGGTGATCACATCCCAGTCGTTCGACATCGGGGTTGCCCACTCCTTCTCAGAAATCCAGTCGCTGCTCGGCCGCATCGACGGCAAACGTGCTCGGCCGCGGCAAATCAGGATCGGGACTATTGGCCAGATACCGGTCATGGGCCACCGCCGCGACAGCGACCACACGATCTCCCAGGGTCGCCGACGGCCACCGCCGCACAGCCTCCTTGAAGAACCGGACCCCGACGACGAACCCGGCATCGTCAACCTGCGCGCCCAGCGTGCGATCCCTGGACACCGCCATGGCGGCAATCCGCACTGCACTCTCGTCGCCACCGCTCACAGGCCGAACCCCCTATTTCTCACGGACGTCCTGCCATCCTACACACTTGACAGTAGATATACGCAAGTAATGCAATCAATCAACATGAATACGACTTGTGAGTGTGTCGTTTCTGGTTTAACGGTTACGGCGTGAGGGCGGCGACAGCGTTCCGAGCGGCCAGTTGTTGTTCCAGCGCGGCCAGGACCGCGCCGACCTGGCCGCCGGCTCCCGCGGCCACACCGCAATACACCATCTCAGCCAGGCTCACCGGCCGTGCCCGCCAGCAATTGACCAGCTCAGCGACCCGGCCCATGCGGTAGAAGTGCCGGTAGAACATGCGGCCCTGCGCGGAGGCGGCTGAGCTGTCGAAATCTTGCGGAGCGTGAATCTCGGGCAGCAGCACCGCCCCACCGTCGCGACTACGGACAAATGCCTGGTATGCCTGCCACCGCGTCTCATCGGCGGTGCCCGCGTTCACCGCTTCCAGGATTTCGCCGTCCTCCCGCCCGGCTAGCGGCTGCCCGGTGTCATCGGCGACGAACGCGACTTCCATCACCGCCCGCGTTACGTGCGCCGCGGCGAACGTGGAGAACTCCGCGCCGCGATCCAGCGCAGCCACCCGTCGGGCCAGGCCCGGGTCAACCACGGTCAGCCGGTGCAGATGGGCGCCATCCAAACGCGGTGGCTCCCCGCTGGCCTCCAGAATGTCTTTGGTCGCCAGCATGGCGAAATCGCCCACCTCCGGGCGGCGTGGATACGGCTCGGAGGTCGCGATCGCCGACACCGAGACGCCGGCGACGACCTCCGCGAGTCGCTCGGCGTGAGCCGCCAAAATCCGCACCGGCGACGGACACCCCATCAACTCATCCGCCCAGCCCATCGGCAGCGCCGGATCAAGCACCGCCAAACGCACGGTCGCCGGAAGGAACACCCGCGCCGGGATATAGCCGCCACCGCCAGCACTGTTGGCGATCACCATCTGCGGTCCCACCGGTGTGCGCAGCACCGCCACTGCCCACGAAATCACCTGCAGCTCAGCAGATGCCTGCGTGCCGCGCACCACATCAGCCAGCACCCGCGCCGCCGCCACCAAATCTGGGTTGCCGTCCTGCTGAGACGCCGCCAGCCCGGCCGCGCTCGCACTCGAGCCCGCCCCGGTCACCACCGGAGGCGTCGTGCCGCCCGGGCCAGCCGGCCCCGCCCCTGCGCTCACCGAGCCCGGCTGCGCTCCACCACCAGCCGGAACGGTCGCCGAACCCGCCGCCGCACCACCGCCAGGAGCGCTATACGGAGCGAGCGGCTGTGCCGCACCGGCACCCGCCCCCGCCCCCGCCGCCGCACCGCCCGCTGCGGCCGCCCCCATCGGCATCGCACCCATCATCGGAGCCGCAGACGTACCCGCCGCCGCGGCACCACCCGCAGAAGCAGCAGGAGCAGCCGCAGCGTCGGCACCAACGACACCCCCGGCGCCAGCGACCGCCATACCCGCCGCCGGTCCACTGCTCACCGGACCGGCCATCGACGCCGCCTGCTGCCCCGCAAACGGCATCGCCGACCTAGCCGCCGCCACCGGCGACACCGCACCCGGACTACCCATCCCCGACGACAAACCTGCCTCAAAGCTGCTCGTCGCCGCCGCACCCAACGGCGCCCCCGCCGCACCCCCACTCATCGCCGACCCCATCGGCGACCCACCCAGTTTCGGTACCGCCGATGCCGGTGTGCCAGCACCAGCCAACCCACCAGAGGAGGAGGCCAACCCAGCAGGGGAGGCCAACCCGGCAGGGGAGGCCAACCCAGCCGGCGACCGTAAGCCACCGCCTGCGTTGGGCATCGCTGACGGCCGCAGCCCAGAGCTCAAGCTGCCCAATCCAGAGCTAACCCCGGAGCCACCACCACCACCACTGCCCAGACCGCTCGCGGCCTGCCCCATTGATGGCATCTGAGTCATCATCGACTGGCTCAGGCTTGGGGCCGTTTTACTGGCATCCGGCGTGTTCGCCACTGCCGCGTCACCACTCACACTCTGGGCGCCAGTGGCTGGTGGTGGTGCTTCGCCGGCGGTCTTGGTGGCATCCGGTGTTGTCCCGTCGCCAGTGGCTGGTGGTGGTGCTTCGCCGGCGGTCTTGGTGGCATCCGGTGTAGCTCGGTCGCCAGTGGCTGGTGGTGGTGCTTCGCCGGCGGTCTTGGTGGCATCCGGTGTAGCTCGGTCGCCAGTGGCTGGTGGTGGTGCTTCGCCGGCGGTCTTGGTGGCATCCGGTGTAGCTCGGTTATGCCCGGTGTTGCTGGTCCTTCTGGCATCTGGCGTGTCTGTCGATGTCGATGTCGATGGTTTGTCGGCCGGGGGGATGAATTTCCCACTCAGCGCCTGTGTTACTTCGCTGGTCGCCTGCGCCGTTAGTTCGTCGGCCTCGCTGTTGTAGGCGGCCCAGATTCCCTGGGCCGCTGCGGCATTACGGCTGCGCACCGCAGCGTCGAATTTCGGTTCGCCCTCGGCCACTAGGTGATCCAGAGCGATTTGGAGTTCACGCAATCGCGCAGAACCTGCCCACGATGCTGTGGCGGCGGCGCTATGCGTGTCGGCGTGTGTCTCCCATTTCGCTATGGTCCGGTCGTGAGATGCCAGTAGCGCATCGCCTGCCGCACCTTCTAGAGCCGTCGCGAATGCGGGGCGGCTTACCGCTATCGAGTGGTCGATGCCCGTGTTCAATTGCTGGGCGGCCGACCGGTGAAACGCCTCCCAGGCGTCGAGGTGTTCAATCGCTGCGTCCGATGGCCGTCGGCCACCGTAAATCCCTGCCGCGAAAGCGCTTTCGCCGCCGGTGCTGGGCATTATTGGTATGCCCGACAGAGGTCCCAGACCCGCTGGTCGGCATGGTTGGCGACATCGACCGACCAATCTGTCGGTGGTTGAATCGCGCCCCGCGCGGCTTCGCCGCTGAGGCGCGCCGCCTGACTGCGGGTGAGTGCCAGACTGTCGCTGACGGCATTTCGGATTGTGCTGTCTGCCAAGGGATTATCGCGTAGTGCGTCTGCTATGTAATTCGCCGTCGGGATGATGTCGAATGCCGTCCGCTGGGGTGTCGGCATTGCGCGATAGCCGCCGGCGAATCGGGTGCACAGGTCTACCGTCTGTGAGTGGACGGTATCGGCCGAGGCGGCAGTGGCCGATGAGGGCTGGCTGATCCTGGCCCCGACGTAGACCCCGACAGCTCCTGCGGCGGCGATCCCGACCGCCGCCGCGACAAGGCCGAGGACAGTCCAATGTCGTCGTCGCGACGGGCCGCCGGGTGGTACATGTGGGCCGTAGTAATGCGGGGCTGGTGACGGGTACGACGCCGGCGGCAGCGGGGCGTTCACAACACACCGCCAATTGTGGCGGCGTTTGCCTCGTCTGACCCGACCAGCGTCGCCGTCGTCACACCGTTGGCTGTGGCCAGGTCCTCGACATTGGCAGTTCGGTCGGCCACCATCCCAGCGTGGGTAGCCGACCACGGGGCAGTGGCGGCGGCCGCCGCTGCCGAGGCGGGGTCCAGGGCGGACTCAAACGGCATGGGCGGCACGCCAAGCACCAGCGGGGCACCGCCACTCCACGCCGCAGTCGCGCTCGCCAGGTCCGAGGGCTCAATAGTCGATGACATGGCTCATGCTCCGGTCGAGGTTGATGTACTGCGCCGCAAGGTGGCGGCGAGCTGGTCGGCGACTGGGTGCTCGGTGAGCTCGGCAGGAATCTCGGCGAATTTCGCTAGCCACTTCTCGGTGAGGGCGTCCAGGCCCTCGCGGGCACGTTCGGCGTTCGCCAGGATCGCGTCGTTCACCTCGTCCTCAAGCTCTGCGAGGGTCAATTCCTGCTGGAGACCCGGACGCAGGGAACACTCAATGATGCGGCCTGTGCAGTCATGAGTGACGATCACGTCGTCGTCGTCGCTGCCGGTGGCAGTGAAGCGCTGCACCTCGGCATCCCAACCACAGGTGATGTCCATGATCCGGTCCAGTCCGTCTATCGCCATCTCAACGCGACGTTTTTTCATCCGTTCTCTCCTTCTTGAGCCCGCCGCTTGCGCGGTGAACGCGTGCGTTCAACCTCACCGAAAACCGCCTCGGTGTTAGGTGTCTGCCGGAGGACCACCCGCTGGTCCTCCCCTGCGTATTTGCCTCGGCCGTCGTCGTCGGGCCGGCCCCCGCCGCCCATCATCGGCGGCATCATGCCCATACCCCCACCACCGGCGGGAGGACCTGGCCGGGCCGGTGTCGATGCCCCCGCCGGTGACAGCCCCGCAGTCCCGGGGTGTCCCCCGCTGCTGGCCGCCGGTCCTGAGCTTGACACGGGCGGCCCGCCCGCGTCCCCGCCACCGCCGAAGTCGCCGAGATCAGCACCTCCAGACGGGGAGGTACCGCCCGCATCGAACGGATCACCGTCGCCGCCAGACCCTGCGCCGGGGTCGAAACCCTGGCCCAGGTCGGAGGGAAAATGCGGCAAGTGCGAGCTAGCACCAGCCAGCTCACCCATCCCCGGCAGCGAACCCAAACCCGACAGCGCCGACAACGGAGCATTCGCCAGCCCGCCCAAACTTCCGGCGAGCTGCCCGACCGAGCCGACACCGGCACCCAGCAACGTGCCAGCCAAACCCGCGGCCATCCCGGCCGCCTGCTGCCCCATCGGTGATTGTTGGCCCGCCGCCGTGGCGGGCGGCTGGCCCGGAAAGGTCCCCGGTGTCTGGGTTGGAGCCAGTGCGGACGCCCCCGTTCCGAAGGTGTCCTGCGGGGTGTCGCCCCCGGCCTCATCGCCGCTGCTTTCAGCTGCGCCCAACTCAGGATCGGAATCGGCATCAGAGCTGCGCCCCTGCCCGTCACCCGTTCTGAGCGCCGCGGTCTTGGTGCCGGCCTTGTGAATCGGAGGTGCCGGCTTCGGCAGAGGCGGGACGGTCGTCGAGGTCGTGGCCGCCGCCGCGTAATACCGCTGATAGCCCGCCACAGCGTCGGCTTGAGCGTGAGCGATCTGCTGCGACAGCGCCAGCACCGGGGCGGCGTTGATCCCACCACTGGCCTGCCAGTTCGCCACCGCAGCGTTGAGCCGATTGTGAAGCTCGGCGAAGTCCTCGGGCCGTGGGGTGTTGGCGATCAAGGTCTGCGCATGCTCAGCCGCGCTGTCGGCGGACTCAGCCAGACGCAAGACATGGGCATGCAGATCGTTGTCCAGCCAGTTCGCGTGAGCAGCGGCATTATGAGCAGCCTGCTGCTGACCGTCGATCCAATGCTGGCCAATCCCCGCGGCCTGTTGGCGGGTCTCATCAGCGGCAGAGCGCACCTGCGGGGCCACCGTGCCACGCAGCGAATCAGCGAACGAGCGGAAGCCCTGCGCCCCCGGCCCACCATGCACCAGCGCTGATACCTGCTCCCCCGTCAACGCCGCCGGCGGCGACAGCGCCGGGGGCACCGGAACAGCCGGGACAGGAATGTCGGGGACACCACCGCCAGGAATCACCGCGTCGGCCGCGGCGACCGGGTGCTGTCCTGCCACCACCGCGGTGATCGCCGCCGCGTTGCGCTCATCGGTGGACTGGAGCGCGCCGGCGGTGCTGCTCACACTGATCCCACCCGCCGCGCGCTGCCGGGCAGCGTGATCCATCAACACACCCACCGCCGCAGCCGAGCCAGAAAACCATGCCGCCAGGCCGGTGGATACCGGGTCGGCGGCCGCCGGCTGACACACCGGGGCAGGCGCCGTGGCGCCCTCGGTCGCGCACAGGCCAACGCCAGCGGCCCTCAAGCCGTCGGCATCGACCCGGATGTCCACCAGCTCGACACTAACCCTGAATGACGGCCGCGATACGGGCCGCGTTCTCGTCGTCCGTGCTCGTCAGATTGCTGCGGGTATTAAGCAGCTTGTCGGCATGACTGCGGGCCTGCGCCGCCACCCGCGAATACGCGGCTTCCCGCTGCTCGTACTCAGCCGCTTTCGCATCAAGATAGGGCGCGTACACGTCACCGAGAGCCGCGCGGAGCTGCTCGATCGGCACCTGCGGTGCCCGACCCTGGCGCTCCACCAAATCTGCGTACTCACGCCACTCAGCCGCACGGGCAGCAGCCTCGGCGGGGTCCAGCGAAATGTTATCGCCCATATCCATCCCTTACACGATTGGTGTTTACCGATTGCCTATACTGTATCAAGTAACCACCTGTGCGCAACATCGACTTAGCCCAGCGTGCGCAGCTCCCGCGATTTGAAATCCGGCCGAACCGCCGCTATCCGGGCGTAGTCGCGGTCCAGGTGCAACACCCCCGCGCGGTGATGCAGCGCCGTCTCGGCGATGAAAAGATCCGGGATCGCCGTCCGGTGCCACATCCCGCGGTGATGCGCCAAGTCTCGTTGAAGGCGCCGGACCCGAGCGAAGATGTCGGCCGGGGCGGCCAGCATTCGGTAGGCCTTCAGCGAATTTTGTTGTTCGTCGTAATCCCGCGCTGAGCGGGCCGAATACAGCCACTCCAATTCGCCCATATCGCAGATCGCTAGATCGGCCAGGTCAATGTCATCCGGGGGCATTGCGCCCGCCAGGAGCCGGACATGCGCGCTCTTGTCCAGAATCCACAGCGTCAACGCCACGCCTCATCGGACAGCAGCACATCGACATCGACGTGATCACCGGCGTGAGCGATGTGCTCGGCGATCCGGCTGCGTCGGTCCGCGGCCGCGGCGTCGCTGCGCGTCACCAGCTGATGCAATGCCTGTTCGACCGTTGCTCGCAGCGTCGTGCCCGTGACGGCCTGCGCCGCCACCACCAAATCCTCATCCAGTTCGATCGTCGTCCGCTTCACCGCCATATGTACATATTACATCGTCCGCTGTGCATATTCGCCCCCGGCGCGACTACGTGAACGGGGGCCGGACACCGGTGGGTGCCCGTGTAGTCCGGCTCACCCGTGTGCGCGTGGGCCGGACGTAGATCATCGTGCCGTCGCTCATGGCGTTCCTGGGCTCACCTGGGTTGAGCGGGCGCTCGGCTCACCGACGCGGTCGATCGGAAAGTCGACGCACTGGCCACCCAGGTCGACGAGCGGTTCACCCAGCTCGACCGCGGCTTGGCCGAAATTCTTCGCCGCCTCGATCCCGAGGCATAAGGCGCTACCCGCTCAGGCCGGGTGCCCGGGTGGGCGCACTCGCGCCCGCTGCCACGCGTCGGCCAGTTCCTCGACGGACATGTCGAGTGCGGCAGCGATTTTCTCGGCGTGGGCGGGATTCCATTTGACCTCAGCCCGCTCGAAATAGGCCACGACAGCCGTGCTGAGGCCCGCCGCGCGGGCGAGGTCTATTTGGCTGAGTCCCTTGCGCATTCGCCAATCCGACACCATCCGTTCGGCTGGATCGACGTGGACGAGATCGCTGTGGTCGACCCCGAGGATTTTTGCCACCCGCACGAGTCGTGTGATGTCGGGAGCGCCCGAGTTGCGTTCCCAGCCGGAGATTGTCGAGGGGGCCATTTCCGCCAGCCTGGCCAGGTCCGGGATCGTCATGCCGGCGGCCTCGCGGAGCTCGCGAAACCTGTCGCGCTGGAAGCCGCGCACAACACGATGACTCATGACTCTCGGAAATATTTCCGCAGGCTCCCGCGCGTGTCATACGTGCGCGATATAAACCCGCGCAATAAAACAGCGCCGAAGCTGCGGCGTGTCGCTGACACCCTCTAACGGTTAGGCGGCGAATACTGCTGGCTATGGCGCAACGGTATAAAGGCCGACGGAAGCAGATCGCGATCGAACCCCATCTCATGACCGACGCGGTCAAGCAGGTGATCGCACGGCGCGCTGCCCAGCGCACGATGGGCTTCTCCCAGTACGTTGCCGACCTTTTGGCGTTCGCTGTCGGCCGCCCCGACCGCGCGCTGGAGCTCCCCCAGCAGGCCCTGGACCAGATGTTTTCCGATGCGGTTGATGTGGAGCCGCCGGTCAACGTCGCGCCGCGGGTCGATGAAGAGGTCTATGCGCTGATTCGCGCCGCGTGTGCCGCGGGTGGGGTGAGCATGGCGTCCTACACTCGCGCGGTTTGCGAAGCCCATGCCGCCGACGCCGAGCTTCCTGCCCTGCCCAGGCCCGAGGAGGTTCTGCTGCTGACTGGCTGAAAACGTGTGTGGCCCTCCTGGGATCAGGAGGGCCACCGGGACCGGGTGATCACCCAGTCCAACAAGTTCCGCTGACCGGCCCTGTCTCGACAACACCACCGGTTGAGCGATTTCCACACACATAGAAACGACGCGCCAAACGACGTTTCTATGCAAACCCCCAGGTGACCACATGGGCCTCTTGGGGATCACGCACGACCAGAAGGGGGATTTCTGAACGCGCACGTTGAGGATAACCGCTGCCGGAAACGCTGGGCAAGATTTGAGGCCCATTCAGGCCTCGGCGCGTCGGTAACAATTGGGTCTACCTGCGGTAACGCCAGCTTGACCGGCACATCTACCAGGCCGCCCGGTCCAGGCGTCGCCGGCCGGTGCATCTCATGACCACATCGGTGGTGCAGCAGCCGGCGGCGGTGTGGAAGGCGTTGGCGGGCCGGATGGCCGCCCCCGGGCGTTCGCGCGTGCGGCTCTGGTCGTCGGCCAGCGGCAAGTACAGCGACACCGGCAAGCTTTCCGAGCGGCTGCCCTCCCGCCCCGCCGCGGTGTACATCTATGCCGCCGGGCGCACGAATTTCCTGGCCCTGGACTTCGACGTCAAGCGCGGTGACATTGCCGCGGTCGCCGCCGATGCGGCGGCCGCCTCCCGCTGGCTGACCGAATGCGGTGGCGTCGTTGTCTCCGACCGCTCGACCAACGGCGGCCGTCATCTGTTGTGCCCGTTGGCGATCGGCACCACGGCCTCGGTCAGCGAAGTGAGCGAGCTGCTGCGGATCATGGCCCGGCGGCTGCCGACCCTGGACATCACCCCGGCCACCAACGCTGCCACCGGATGTATCACCGTTCCCGGCTCACCGTGCAAAGAGGGTGGTCACCGTCAGCTGGTGGGCTCCGTCGACACCGCTGTCGAGGCGTTCACCACGGGGTCGGCGGCTGATCTGCTGCCGCGACTGGCCGTGCTGTTCGGCGCCCTCACCCCGCCGCCTGATCGCCGCAACCGGCCCCCGCACGGGTCTGAGGCTGCCGGCGAGGCGGTCTACACCGTCGGCGACGGGGACACCACCCGCCTGCACCCCGATCACGTCCGCACCGACCCGATGCCCGCCAGCCTGACCGCCTACGCCACCACCGGCACCCTGAGCCCGGCCGGGCGCTCCCCGTGGCCCTCCCACTCCGAGGCCCGCATGTCGGTCGTCGTGGCCGCGGTCGCCCGCGGGTACAGCCTGGCTGACCTCATCGACGCCACCCGGCCCGCCGGCCCCTGGAGCGCCCTGGGCGGGGCCTATGACCGCTACGGCCACCGCCGTGAGGACGCCCTGGCCTACGACGTCGCCAAGGCCCGAGGGTGGCTCATCGTCAACGTCATCAATCACCGGTACCGCCAGCACAAGTTAAAGAACACACCGGGGGGGAGCAGGGGTCCGCAGGGGCCGGCAGAACTCCGGGCCTGGCTGGCGCACGCGCTGGCGTGGGCGGACGGAGAGTACGCCGGACGGCGCTACCGCTGGACGGTGCACTCGGTGTTCCAAACCCTGGCCTGGTTCGCCCTGCACGGTGGGCAGAACGTCAATGGCACATGGGTTGTGGCCGTGGGTGGCCGCTCGCTGTCGCTGGGAGCGGGGATGCTCAGCGCGGACGCGATCTGGGCGGTGCTGCGTGATGTGCGTGACCGCCCCGGTGCGCCGATCCTGATGGTCCGCCGAGGGATCGGCCCGGATGCCGACCGCTACGCCCTGACCAGCCAAGCCCGCACCCCAGTCGACCCGCAGCGGGCCAACAGGGTGCGCGTGGAGCGCATCCACGACAGCTGGCACGTCCTGGGCCACCATCTGCGCCGCGTGTACGAACTGGTCACCTGTCACGGCCTGAGCAGCGTCGCCGACATCTACGCCGCGGCCGGTGTCCCCCGCAGCACCGGTGATGCCATGATCGGCGATCTCCAGGTGGCTGGGCTGATCACCCGCACCCAGCGCGGGTACGTGGCCGCCGGCCCTCGCACGCTCGACGACATCGCCGAACACGCCGGCCTGGCAACGGTTCGCGCGGAGTTAGCCGCCCACTACCGGGCCGAACGCGAGGACTGGCGTGGCTGGCTGGCTAGCCGCGAACATGCCCTATCCCCCACCGACCCCGCCGGGACAGAGACGGCCGTGGCGGCCGATCACGATCATGCTGATGCTGATCGCCTGGCGTGGCTGGAATCGGTGATGAGCACTGGCCCGCCGGCCGTCGACGACATCGCCGCCGAGGGCCATGCCATCGAGCTGCTAGCGGAGTTGCTCGGCGCGCAACTCATCCCCGAACGGCGATGACCAGCGTCGACACACAGCGCGCCCACGCCGGTGCGTGCGTTGCGTGCACGGCGTGCGTGCACCCCAGGAGTTATACGCCGGCGTCGGTGAGAAATGCGTCGAGCGCGCGGTCGGTCAGCGACGCCAGAGAGATCGTGCGATCGGCGCGCTCATAGCGCAGCTTGTTGACCGCCAATTCCAGCCGCGCCCGCGTTGATGCCCGGATTCGGGTGTTGAGCGGGGTGTTCAAGGTTTCCCCCGCCGCGGCGGGAGCATCGCTGCTCGGGCCGACAGGCACCCCGGCCGGCGCCGCTCCCCCGTGGTTGCTGCCGGTCGCCCCCGGGCGCTGCGGGATCGCGGCCTCGATGGGATCAACACGGCCCAGCGCGGGCCGGCGTTGCACTGCGTCGCTCATGCCAATGCTCCAATCGTCAGGGGTAGTTCGTTCAAAAGATCGAGGTAGGCCCCTTGCAGGGTGCGGGCTTTGCCCCGCGAGAACTTGTGGATCGGAACCTGCTCACTGTGGGCGTCCTGCCGGGCGGCCAGTTCGGGGATCACGGTCGTGGCCACCACATCGCCGTACGCCTGACGCAGCTCGGCCTCGCGCCACTGGTGCTCCTTGGTGTTGCGGCGCCGGTTGACCACGATCTTGTCCAGCACCAACTTGGGGTTTCCGCGCTTGGCCACGCTCTTGATGGTCTGATCGAGACGGCCCACGCCGCGGACGCCGTCGATGGTGGGCTCGGTGATGGCCACTACCCCATCGGCGGCGATGAGCACCGAGTACAACACCCTGCCCAAGTTCGGGGGGCAGTCGAAGATGACGGCCGAATACGCGCTGATGTCGAGACCCTCGAATGCGGCCTGCATGCGAAATACCAGGTCAGATGATCCGTCGACCTCAATGGCAGCCAGCTGGTCATCAGCGGGGATGATGTCGACGCCCTCCCAGGGCGAGGCGACCACCACGTCGGCGGCGACCCCCTCACGGGTCTCGCGCAGCATGTCGAAGGTCGTCAACTGCCCTTCGGTCAGTTCGATTCCCAGACCGCTGGTGAGATTGCCCTGTTGATCGGCATCGACAAGGAGTACCTGTCCGCCTAGCTCCACGATCGCCGAGGCCAGCCCCAGCGCCGTCGCGGTCTTGCCGACCCCGCCCTTCTGGTTGGCAAACGCCATCATCCTGGTCACAACGTTCGTTCCTCTCCCGTGGAGTTGAGTACCTGAAGACCTGCCGGGCTGCTGCGTGCGTGCTGCGCATGGCGTGTGAGACGCGCATGGCCTGCGTACCGAACACTGTACGCATTGTGAGCGTTCCGGGCACGCGACGCGCTGCCCGCATATAGCGCGGTGCATGTGCGCCACGCATGGCATGCGGCGCACGGGCTGCGTGCCAGGCGTGCCTTGCGTGCGTTGTGCGCAGTCATCGCACCGAACGCGCTACGGTTATGCGACGCCGTCATACAGCCAGCGTATTGCCGACATGAGGCGCGACCTACGAACGACACGCCACGCATTCCACGCACGCAATGCACGCAAAGCGTACACTGTGATGTACGCGCACAATGCGCGTAACGCGCGCAACAAATCGCGATAGGGGAGGGCTTGTTATGGTTGCGGATGTGATCGCCGACCAGCGCTACATCGACGCCGCTGTGGCCGGCTTGGAGCCCGGCCAGGCCCGGAAAGTGCTCAACGTGCTCGGCAGTGACCGCCTAGAGGGTCTTGAGCCCAGCGTTGACGAGGTTGACCGGCTTGTCCAGATCGCGTCCGGTGCTATCAGCGTCCAAGACGCGATCGCTGAACTGGACGCACGCTACCGTCCGACGGGAAAAGCCCCCCGGCCGAGCAGTTGATGTCACCGCAGCGGCGCTCCTGGGGTGACTACTTCTATCCCGGCACGCAGGTACTGATCAACTACCTCGGCATCCGCGACGAGGCCGAACTGAACGACGTCGAGGCGGCGTACGTCCGCAGGCGAGCGATGCAGATCGACGGGGGAGAGGTGGATGACGCCGGCTACTTCCCGACGAGCTACGACAGTGCTCACCTGTGTGCGATCCACCATTGGCTCACCCAGGACGTCTACGAGTGGGCCGGTCAGTACCGCGAGGTCGGAATCTCCAAGGGGGTGAGCGATTTCGCGCCGGTGAGCGCCATTGAGGACTGCCTGGGCCGCGCCGGGGAACTCATCGCCGACACCGACTGGACTGATCTCAGCGACGATGCCGAGTTCGGGACGCAGTGCGCGAAAGTGTTTGGCTGGCTGAACTATGCCCACCCGTTTCGGGAGGTCAACGGCCGTGCGACTAGGACCTTCATGGAGGGTGTGGCCGAGAAGTCGGGGAGATTTCTCTACTGCGGCAGCATCGAGCGGGCCGCGTGGATTCAGCGTTGTGCGATGTCGATGCCCGACCTGGATCACCGCGAGCCCTATCACGAATACCTCGTGCCGGTGTTCACCGCGATGGCCCGCGTCCGTGACGAGCACAACGCCCAACTGTGGGTGGACCGACGCCGCTGGCGAGACGACGACCGTATGCGGTAAACGCGCCCCGCCGCTTTCCGGCCTCAATATCCGCCGCCGCGTACTGTGTTATTTGCTACACAGTAATTTGTATCCGAAGTGATGCGTGTGCTCTATTAATGGGGGCATTGCGGATGTAGGATGCGGAAAACACGGCCATCCGGTTGGCGATTACAGGAGGGGCATCATCGGTACCACGCACGACGATACCGCCGCGAAGCCTCCTCGGCGTCGCCGACGCACGGCCGGCGAGTCGGGTCCGGCGAATGGTCGTGCCCTGCAACCAGTTCCCAGCCCCGAGGAAGCCGCCGAAGCGGACATTGAGGACGACCCTGCGAGTGCCGGCGGCGCCGATGGGGCCGCGGCGCCAGACCGTCAGGCAGATGTGGCGGTGCTGGCCGCTGCGGTCAACAACCGGATGCGCGAGTTGGGTTTGACCCAGTTTTCGGCCAGCAAGTTGGGCTTTGTCTCGCGCAGCACGCTGACCCTGCTGGGCAAGGAGGACCGGAAACCCAACCGGCGCACGTTGCAGAACCTCGATGACATGTTGAGCTGGGAACACGGCTCGTGTGAGGAAATCCTGTACGGGGGACAACCCACCCCGCGCAAGGCCCGCCCGCGCATTGCGGGGGAGCCGGTCGTGCCGACCCCGCCGGATGCGGGGGCCGGCGACGACTACCTCAACCTGACCGACTGGATCGAGCGGCGACTCAAGCAGCTGCACATGTCGCGCACCCGGTTCGCCGCGATCGGCGGCCCCAGCCGCAGCACCCTGGCCACGATGGGCAAACGAGGTTTCCAACCGACCTCGGAAACCCTGGAAAAGATCGACACCCACCTCATGTGGGAGCGCGGGTCGGCCCTGGCCGCGCTCAAAGGCGGTACGCCGCAACCGTTGCAGACTTCTGAGCGCCCGCACCCAGCGCTGGTGCCCTTGAGCGCAATCCGTGACCGGCTCAACGTGTTGTCGGCCCGGACGCGGCGCCAACAGGAGCAGCTGGATCAGACTCTGCGCGACCTCGACGTGGCGATGGAGCACGTCGATTTGGTCGTTCAGGACATCGAGGACACGATCTGGACCTCGATCGCCACGGGCACGTCCACCCAGGACGCCGCCGCAAGTTCAGGAGCACACAACTCATGAGTTTTGCGGGGAGAGCGCCATGGCTCGAACGGGCCGGAACAAGCAGCCAGATGACAACCAACTCGACCTTTTCAGCATCGACAACGAGGGGGACGACCGTGAGCGAGCAGTGGTCGATGAGACAGGCGGTCGAGGAGGTCTACGGCCAGCAGATGCGCCTGCCCGAGCAGTGGAGCCCCGAACGCCAGCAGCGCTATCTGTCCCAGCAGGCCAGCCGGCTGGAGTCGATGTCGGTGGAGATGGCCGAACCGATGGCGTTGGCGGCGATCAAGGACTGGACCTCCCGCTACGGCCAGCACCCGGACTACGAAACGACGGTGGGCCTGCGCAACGTGGCCTTGGCGAACGCCCGGGAGGCGATCGTGCGCCAGGAGCTCTACGACCTGATCGAGCAGGACGAGGAGGAGACCCATCCTTACGATCCCGATCCGCCGATAACCCGGCCGGCCAGCGAGGTTCCCTGGGACCAGCGCTGGACCAACGTGAGCTATCGCAGCGAACCGGGGCTGAGGTTGGAGGCGCTGGCCGAGATGGTGTGGCCGGAAGCGGACTTCAGCGATTGGTTCCGGATCAAGATGGGCTATCTGTTGGCCGCGCGGCAGGAGGACAATCTGCCGCTGCCGGACAGCCCCGGACAGCCGCTGGCGGCCGAGCTGGCGGCGATGGTCTACGAGGACTTGAAGACCGACGGGTACCCGGTGCGATAGACACCCTGGTTGAGGAGGAGACCCTCGACCAGCCCACCGATCCGCGCGTTATCGACCCCGGCGGCGCCCCGCTGCCCCCCGCCCGGCCGGCGCTACACCCGGCCGGCCGAGATTTCCAGCCCGGCACCCAGGTCCGGGTGCCCTCGGGCGCCAAGGCCCGCATCCTGGCCAACATCGCCGCGATTGACACCCTGGAGCTGCTGCGAGGCGAGGGGCAGCGCCCCGCCACCGCCGCCGAACAAGAGGTCCTGGCCGGCTGGTCGGGCTGGGGTGCGGTCCCGGAGATGTTCGATCGGCGCACCGACACCTACGCCGTCCAGCGCGATCACCTTCTTGATGTCCTCGGCCCCGATGCCTACCACGCCGCCGAAGCCTCGATCCTCAATGCCCACTACACCGATCCGGCGATCGCCGCGGCGATGTGGCAGGCGGTGCGAGAAGCCGGATTCACCGGTGGGCGAGTGCTCGAACCTGGCTGTGGCTCAGGAACATTCATCGGCCTTGCACCTGCCGAGGCGGTCATGGTCGGGGTTGAGAACGACCCGGTCACCGCGGCGGTGGCCGCAGCGCTCTACCCGTCGGCGCAGATCAGAGCCGAAGGCTTCGAAGCCACCCGCGTACCAGCCCGGTCGTTTGCCGCCACCGTCGGCAATGTGCCCTTCGGGCAGTTCACCGTCTACGACCCCGCCCACAACCCGGGGCGCCACTCCATCCACAACCATTTCATCCTCAAATCGCTGGACCTGACCGCCCCCGGCGGCTACGTCGTGGTGCTCACCAGCCGCTACACCCTCGACAGCGTCGATCGCCGCGCACGACTGGCCATGGCCGCCCGCGCCGAGCTGCTCGGCGCGGTCCGGTTGCCGACCGGTGCGTTCCGGCGGGTCGCCGGCACCGACGTCGTCACCGACGTGCTTGTTCTGCGCCGCCGCGAGGCCGACAGCACCGTTGAGGAGACCCCGCGCTGGATCGACACCGAGGGCATCGACCTTGACCTGCCCGACGGCACTTCCTCGACCCACCAGATCAACGCCTACTTCCACGACAATCTGCACAATGTGTTGGGCCAGTTCACGATCGGCCACGGCATCAACGGCAATGCCACCGTCAACGTGACGGCCAGCCCGGCCCAACTCGAGCAGCTTCCCGCCGCGCTGTCGGCGCGACTGACCCGCATCGTGGCCGCCGCCCGCAACCGGGGTCTGGGACTGACCGCGACCGCGGACTCCCTGATCGACATCGGCGATGCCATGTTCGCCCCCGGCCTGCACACCCCGCACGCCCTGGCCGCCGCCGACACCGTGCTCGGCACCCTGCGCTACGACCCGGCCACCCAACAGATTCAGCACTGGGCCGACCACACCTGGGCGCCGCGCGCCAAGAAGACTCCCGTGGCCCATGTGCGTGAAATCCGTGAACTCATCGCCCTGCGGGACGCCGCGCACGCTGTCACCGCCTCCCAGGGCGAGGGCCTGCCGCTGGAGGAACGCGAGACCCGCAGAGCCCGCCTCAACCGGCTCTATGACAGCTACGTCGCCGCACACGGCCCGATCAACCGGTTCAAGTGGATTCACCCCAACGACCCCACCCAGGAGTCCCACGACCGTGCCGTGGCCGCCGCCGAGCTCAAGTGGCGCAAACGCGAAGGCTTCGACGGCGAGCTGCATAGGGGAGCGGTGCCCGCGGAGCTGGCAGCCAGATGGGAGGAAGACGCCTGGACACCGCGCAGCCCGTACAAGAAATACCCCGGACCGATCTGTGCGATGCGCAACGACCCAGCGTGGGCGGCAGTAGCGGCGTTGGAGATGTTCGACGAGGACACCGGCCAGGCCCTTAAAGCGCCGATCTTCTCGGTCGACCTGCTCACCGCCCGCCCGGCTCGTGACCATGCCGCCGACATCGGCGACGCGCTGGCCATCTGCATGGATCAACGCCACCGCGTCGATGTGCTCCACATCGCCGGGCTACTCGGCGTGGATGTCGCCGATGCGCGTGAGCAGTTGCGCGGCTTGGTCTTTCCCGCCCTCGATGACCCCGATACCCTCATCCCCGCCGTCACCGCCCTGTCGGGCAATGTGCGCGAGAAACTCACCGCGGCGGTGTTGGCCGCCGACACCGACCCCGTCTACCACGACTATGTCGCCGCGCTGCGCGAGGTGCAGCCCGTGGAGAAGGAAGCCGCCCAGATCAGGGTGCGGCCTGGGGCGCCCTGGATCGAGCCTCGCTATGTGGCCCAGTTCGCCAAAGAGACCTTCGGCGCGCACTCGGTCAAAGCCGACCACATCGGGGGAACCTGGACCATCGAATGCCCCGGCTACCAGCGCGCCACCGTGGCGATGACGGAGACGTGGGGGACCGAACACTGCGACGCCATCGAGCTGCTCAATGCCGCCTGCAACTCCAAGCCGATCGAGATCATGCGCCCGGCCGAGGAAGTCGAGTTGCGCGGCGGGCCGGCCATCGACCGCGAAGCCACCTTCGCCGCTCAGGCCAAGGCCGCCAAGATCGGCGAGGAATTTTCCCGCTGGGTCTTCGCCGAGGACTCCCGCCGCGACAGCCTGGTCGCCGAATACAACCGCCGGTTCAACAGCCTGCGCGCCCCCCAGCATCGCGGTACCGGCCTGACCCTGCCCGGCCTGTCCAACAAGTTCAAGCCGCACCCCTACCAGCGCGACGCGGTGGCCCGCATCATCGCCGAGCCGACCGTGCTTCTTGACCACACCGTCGGGGCCGGCAAAAGCGGCTCGATGTTCATGGCAGCCATGGAGCTGCGCCGCCTGGGTCTGGTGACGCAGCCCTGGATAGTGGTTCCCAACCACATCATCGAGCAGATCGGGCGGGAGGCCAAGCAGTGGTATCCCGCGGCGAAGATTCTTCTCGGCGCCGCCAACACCGACCCCGAAGGCCGCCGGCTGCTGGCCGCCCAATCCGCCAGCAGCGACTGGGACATGGTCATCGTGCCGCAAAGCCTGTTCACCGCGATCGGAGTCAGCACCGATCTGCAACTGGCCTACAAGGAGAAACAACTCGACGCTCTGCGCGCTCAAGAAGAACGGGTGAACACCGATGCCAGCAAGAAACGGATCGAGCGCCAGAAGAAGAAACTGACCGCGCGGGTGCTGGAGTTGACCAAGCAGACCAACAAGGACACCGGCCTGCGGTTCGAGCAGACCGGGTGTGACTACCTGCTGATCGACGAAGCCCACATGTTCAAAAACAAAGGGCGGATCTGCAATATCAAGGAACTGTCCTGCCCGGATGAATCCTCCCGCGCCGAAGACCTGGCCATGAAGCTGGAACTGCTACGGGAGCGGCGGCGCGATGAAGCCGCCGCCGCCGGCCTGCGCCGCGACCAGGCCGTCGAACGAGTCGCCACCTTCGCCACCGGAACCCCCGTCGCCAACAGCCTCGGCGAAATGTGGGTCATGCAGAACTTCCTGCGCCCGGACCTGCTGGCCGCCGCCGGGGTGGCCGACATCAACGATTGGGGCGCCACCTTCACCGCGCCGATCTCCACCGTGGAGGTCACCCCCAGCGGCACCGGCATGCGCAGCGTCACCCGCGTCGGGAAATTCTGCAACCTCGCCGAACTGCTGGCGTTGTCCTCGGTGTTCACCGATGTCGTTGTCCGCGAAGATGTGCCGGCGAAGCTGCCCGAGCTGATCGGCGGCCAGCGCCGCATCATCAGCGTCACACCCAGCCAGGAAGTCAAGGACTTCATCGTCGATCTCGGTTGGCGTGCAAGCAATCTCGACAGCAGCCGTCCCGACCTGGACAACATCCTCAAGCTGTCCAATGACGGCCGCAACGTCTCGCTGGACCCCCGCCTGTCCCACATCGCTGCCCCCACCCGATCACGGGCGGCGGTGGTGGCCGACAACATCATGACTATCCACGAGTCCACCGCCAACCAGACCTACACCGACCCCGCCACCGGCGAGCCGATGGCGCGGCGCGGCGGCCTGCAAATCGTGTTCTGCGACCGCGGCACCCCGGCCAAAGACCCGCACAAGTTCACCATCTACGCCGCGATCCGCGATGAACTGATCACCCGAGGGATGCGGGCTGAGGCGATCAGATTCATCCACGACGCCGTCAAGCCGGTAGAGAAGGAAACCCTGTTCCGGCAATGCAATTCCGGTGAGGTGTCCGTGCTGATCGGCTCGACGGAGAAAATGGGCACCGGATGCAACGTGCAGACCCGGGCGACCGCTTTGCACCACGTCGATGTTCCCTGGCGCCCCGCTGACCTCGAGCAGCGTGAAGGCCGAATCATTCGGCAGGGCAACCAAAATCGGGAAGTGTCGATCTTCAACTACGTCACCGAAGGCACCTACGACACCGTCATGTGGCAGAAAGTTGAAGCCAAAGCCCTGTTCATCGAGCAGGTCAAACGCAGCACCGTCACCGTCGATGAGGTCGACGACATCAGCCACGGAGACCTTGGCAGTGCCGCCGCCGAGACCAAGGCGATCGCCACCGGCGATGCCCGCTACATCCGCCAAGTCCAACTCACCGACGACGTCAAACGTCTCGAAGCCCTCGAATGCGCCCACCAGCAAGCCGCTGCCCGCCGTGCCCGCCAGCGCCGCTGCACCACCGAAGAACTCGCCGCGGCCACTGCCGACATCGACCGATTGACCCCCCTGCTCGGCGGCGTCGCCGCGCGGATGGAGCATCCCGCGCATGTAGTGGTCGGCGACCGAGCCTTCGCCGAACGCAAAGACGCCGCCGAACCGTTCGCCGCGGCCTGCCGAACGACCTACGCCGCGATGCGCAACAGCCCGCACTACGAGGTTCGACCCCTGGGCGTCACCATCAACGGCCTGCCGCTGATGGCCCGCCGCATCAACCTGCACAGTTCGCTGGCGGTGTCCTTCGAGGTCCCGTCCTCGGAATTTCTGGTCGATGCGGCCGCGCTGGCCGCCACCACCCCCACCCTCAGCGGGGAAGGAGCCGCTGCCAAGGCGCGCGGGCTGTTGCAGCGCGCCGAGAACCTGTACAAAGACCTACCCGATCACCACACCCGGCTGGATCGCCGCCGCGACCGGCTGCAAGGCGAACTGGATGACCTCACCGCCACCGAGTTCGACACCGCGTTCGAGCAGGCCGGCGAACTCAGCGACAAGCGCCAAGAACTGACCACCCTGACCGCCCAACTGCGGCTGGAATCCCAAAGCGCCGAAGCCCAGGCCGCGGCCGCGGCCGCAGCCGAACGGCTGCGTGCGGCCGGCCGTCAACCCGGCTGGACGTTGCAGCTCAACCCCACCCCGGCCCTCATCGCCGACTCACCGTTCCCCGACGCCGAAAGCTACCGCGCCGCCCAACAACTCGTCGAAGCCCACCGCGCCCGCAAATATCGCGAGGAACAACGCGACCGCGACCGCGGCACCGACCGCCGCCGCGACGACGACGGCAGCCTCGGGCTCTGAACGCGTTTTCTGTCACACCCCGGCATTAGCGTCGGAGCTAAACTCTTGAGAGGAGGCCCGCAGTGACCACCTACCACGATCCCTGGTGGGACTACGCACGCGCGGCGGCCGCCGCGCTCACCCAAGGCGTGCCCCCACCGGCCGTCAACGTCTACGGCCCCGTGCTCGACGCCGACGAACAGCCCCGTCTGACCGCGCCCGCCCACATCAGCCGCCTGATCGCAGGCGACGGCACCTACTCGCACGGCACCGCCCTGCTGTGGGGGAGCCCCATGTTCACCTTGGGTGTGCTGGGCGCTCAAAGCGTCCTCAATCGGCGGCGGCGCAACCGCGCCCGCCTCGATGCCATCCCCGCGTGGCGGCTTCACCGACACGGCACCGTCCTGGTCACCGACCAGCGCCTGATCTGCCCCGCCGCCGACGGGACCCAGTTGATGAGCTTCTGGTTCGCCAATGTCACCGAGTACCACCCGAACCTGGCCCAGCGCACCCTGGAGTTGGCGTTTCGCACCGCCGAGTGCGAGCCGCTGCGGCTGGAAGGCCCGGCAGTACCGGCCCTGGCGTTGTGGGCATCAGCGGCCATCTACGGACCTGACTGGATCAACGACGAGCGAATCCACCCGCTGCTGGCCCCTCAGCATCAGCAGCACCCGCAGACGGCTGCGCTGCCGGCGGCCACCTGGCCTGCCCCGGCGATGCTGTGCCCCGCGCCCACGCGGTAAGGCGCAGCCGCACACCGCTGAAAGGTCGTGGGGGACAGCAGTGCCCGTACACGGCAGCGGCGGCCACGTAGAGTGAACTGTGCGCCGTCGCGGTGGCGCGATTCTCGACACCAGGTTGGCGCCCACATCGCCAAACCGTCCAGTCGAGACAAGGCCCCTCGGGTTGCCGCGGCCAGTACCCGGTTCAAATGCCGGCCCGACGCGCAGATGTGGGATGCGCAGGGCGGCCTTTGAAAGGGGAGTTCCTATGGACAATGACGGCAACGACAACGCCCGCAAAGACGCTGCCAGGAAACGGCAGAAACGCACAGGCGAGCCCTACATGCGGGCGCGGCGCGAGGTGATGCGACGCCAGCCCCTCACCGTGACCGTTGGTGTCGATGACGCCGGCAGGCCTGTGCGGGTGAACCTCGACCAGGTTTCAGCCGGCGGCAGCGGCCCGCACTGCCTGATCGCCGGTGCGGGGAGTAGCGGCAAAACGGTTCTGGCCCAGCAGATTTGTCGCCAACTCGTAGCCAAAAGACACGCCACCGAGGTCATCGTCAGCGCCGCCGACTCCCTGCGCAAGTTCTATGGAGATGGCGTTGCCTTCCTGCCCGCCGGCGGCGGACCGAGCGTAATCGTCGCAGCCCTCAACGATCTGGTCGCCACCCGCGAGGCCCGACTTCGACAAGCCCAAGCCGCCGACATCGACATCGCCCGCGCCCGCGGCCACCAGATGCAGGATGCCGTGGTGATCCTCGACGACGAGGAACTCTGGAAAGGCCACCACGACAGCGAACTGGCTGTCGAGCGGCTGATCCGGGTCGGCCGCTCGGTCGGCATCCACATGATCACAGTCCTCACAGACCCGGCCGTCGGCCGCCCCGCCGAGGTCATCCGGGAGAACTCCTCAACAGTGCTGAGCCTGACCGCCGCGCCGACATCACCCGGCCAGACGACGATAGGACTTGGTATTTGCCAGTTCCGGCGCCCTGGGTCCACCACAGCGGCGGTCTTCAGATTCTCGGCTATGGGTGGTTGAGGAAGGTAGGTAGGCGTCGCTGGATTCTGGTGCGGGCGTCGGGCTGGGGTGCTGCAAATCGGAACTTGGTGGGCGGTCCGGCGTCGACGACGGTTCTCTTGAGGTAAGCGTCCCCGGGACGGGATTTCGGTGTATGGACGCCGGCGTCCGCTGTCCCGAGTAGGTGTCGGGACTCGGCCGCGGAAGCCATTCTGAGTGCGATCTGGGTGTCGAAGTTGATCTCAGCCTGCCTAACGCCAAGCTGTCTGCCAACGTCGAACCTCTGAAACGACCACCACTGAAAGATCCCGAACCGCGCCCACCGTGACAAATTCCGCTTCCGGTCGTGAGCCAGCGTCGTGCCGACATCGTCGAGGACCAGCACGATGTCAGGGAGCCTGGGGTCATCAACTGCGGAGCGCAATTCTGCGAGGGTATCGACCTCGGCTCCGGTGAGAAGCTCCCGGCGCTTGTCCACCTCGGCGTCAAGAGCGGCCCAGAGCTGCCGCTGGTCATCGGCGCCTTCGTCTTCGCAGTCAGATATCACCGAAAGTGTGTCCGGAGACGTAAAGGCGTGCTGCACCGTGAAACTGGGATGCCGGGTGAGGACGATGAATTGTGTGGGGCGTAGAGGGTTTGCGCCCGTGATGGCGGCGCTGAGCGCCGTATGCCGCCCCGATCCTGTCGCTCCCACGATGAGGTGGTTCGCGGCGACCGCGACGTTGATCGCTTGGCTGCTCGCGTCCGCACCGAGGGCTGTGTAGCCCGAGGGAGCAGGGGAGAGGGTGTCGCGGTCTGCGGTAAACCCGTCCGTGGGTGACGTCGCACAGGATGCGGACTCGTCGTGGGCTGTGGCGGCGTCGAGGCGGCGCAGATCGTCCATTCCGATCAGGGCGGCGACGGGGACATTGTCGCGCAGGACGATCTGCCGACGGCCCTGCATCGCGAGGGCCACATAGCGGCTGGGGTTTCGGTTCAGCTCTGTGGCGGAGAGCAGATCGTTCTCATCAAATTTCACGACCTCCAAGATACGACAGTTTTACACTTGAATTGAACGACATATTCAACGTTCTTCGCCCGACGCCGCCCCGGCATCAGCAGGCCCTCTCCCATGTTTCGTTACGTCTCTTATGTTACGTTTCGTTTTGTTTCATTGCTGAATGTGACGCAACGTATTAGGCTCACCCGCATGAGTAGCGACTCCCATGGCCCCGACGGCCCGGCGAGAATGTGTACCTACCCCGGCTGCACCCGCCCCTGTCGGCCCGACGCCGCCACCGGCCGGCCCTCGGGCTACTGCGAACAGGCCGATGACGATGGCACCGTGCACAACCGGGCCAGCGCCTGGAAGGCGCGACAAGCCAACCGTCGCCGCGTCGTGGCCACCGAGGAACAGACCGCCACCGTCGCCCCTGTGTCACTAGCGCGCACAACCCTTGAACAGAGGCTCACGGACCTACCCGACCAGATCGAGGCGCTACGGCAGTACCTCGCCACAGTGGTGGCCGACGTCAGCGCCGCCGGTGATGTCGAGGCGGCCGGGGCAGAGGTAGAAGATGCCCATCGCGACGCCCTCACCAAAGTCACCGAAGCCGAGCGACGCGCGGCATCAGCTGAGCGATCGGCACGATTGTCCGAAGACCGCGCCCGCGTGGCCGAACGGGATCGCGAAGAAGCCGACGCCCTCACCGCCGACGCCATAGCGCAGTCCGACCAGCTGCGCCATCAGGCGCAGTCCGACGTGGCGCAGGCTCAGGCCGAGGCGGCCGAGGCGATCCGTGCCGCCGCCGCACGTGTCGAACAGCTTGAGGCCACGCATCGGGACTCCATCGCACAGCGAGACGTCGAACTGGAGCAGGCTCGCCGGGAGGCGGCCAGCGCACGTATGGAGACCGCAGCGGCGCAGGCTGCCACGACGGCCGCCGACGAGGCCACCGCGCGAGAGCGTGCGACGGTGGCCGAGCTGCGCAGGGAACTCGACCAGGCTCGACGAACAGCTGAGGAAACCATCTCAGCGATCCGGGTCGACCTGGCCGCCGCTCAGGCACGGGCGGCAGCAGCGGAGCGAGCCGCTGGCGCCGATCACGACGCACTGACGGCCGTGCGTGCCGAGCTTGAGCACGTTCGTGAATCGGAGCGATCCGAACGAGACGCCCTGCACGCCGCACACGCCTCTCAGATCGCGCGTTCCCAACAAATGGCCGACGACCGCGCCAACGCCCTCAACGAGGCATTGGCTGTCGCACGAGAAGCCGCCGCGACCTATCGCGCCCAACTCCAGGCCAGCGCACCGCCCGCCGAGCCGCCAAGCCCGACAGCCAGGAAGCGCACGGCGCGCAAGGACTCTTGACCGCCAGACCCCTCTGCCCTTGTGCGCAAAACGTCAGTATATATCGACGGTCTCCACGTATATACTGGCTTGGTGGCAAAGCATCTGATCGACATTGACGAGCAGGCATTGGAAATGGCTCGTGCCGAGCTGGGGACTTCCTCGATCAAGGAGACGGTGAACACGGCTCTGCGCCGCGCGACGTCCCACCGAGTCCAGCAGGTGGCTGCGGCGCTGGACGTATTGGCGGCCGCGCCATCAGAAGATCGCGCCGCCGCATGGCGCTGACATTTGTTATCGACACCAGCGTGATCAAACGACTCGCCCAGCCCGCAGTGCGGGAGGTGGTACAACCCCTGGCCGCGGCTGGCGAACTCGGCCGTGCCCGTATTACTGATCTCGAGGTTGGCTATTCCGCCCGCAATGAGGCCGAGTGGGACCGTCTGATAGCAGCATTGGACGCATTTGAGCCCCTGGAATCCACGGAATCGCATCACCGCCGCGCGTTGCAGGTACAGCGGCTCCTCGCGCAGCGGAGCCAGCGCGGTCGCAAGGTACCTGACTTGCTCATCGCCGCCGCCGCCGAAGAACACGGACTTACCGTCCTGCACTACGACGCAGACTTCGACCTGATTTCTGCCGTTACCGGCCAACCTTGCCGTTGGGTGGTGTCCGCGGGTGCGATTGACTAGATCATGGTAGAACTACACCATCAGATAATACGTTTATGTAGTAGGATTACTCCATGGCTAATACCACCACGCTGCAATCGGTCGTTTCTAACGATCTCGCCGCCAAGATCGAGCGCACCGCCGAGTCTCGCGGCTTGACGGTCTCGGCGTTTATCCGCGATGTGCTGCGCTCAACAATCGACACGGAAGGCACGTTTTTCGGTGTCACCATGTGCCGGGCGGCCACCGACCACAACAGCCCCACCGCGCGATGGATGACGGTGGCGCTGCCGTACGAGCAGGTCGATGTCATCGACGGCGCTTTGGTTTTCCGCAATGCCAGCGGCGCCATTGGAACGGCAGTCGGGCCGGGCCGGTGGCGGGAGTGCTCGCGCCGACACGATATTGACCGCGGCCTGTTCACTGCCAGCGACGTTGTCGATGATCAGGCCCTGAAACACGAGCCGACGCCGCCGACGGCAAATGGAGTCCGATCCGTCGAATGAAACCCAAGCTGCGTGCCATCGAGTAGTTGATGGGACCGCCGCCGCCGGCACCGTTTCACCTGAGCGCTGCACCCAGTCGGGCTACCGTCCGACCTGTGTCGAGAGCAAACGATGAGAAGTCTGGGCATGGGTCATCCGGGTCGGCACCGCGTCTGGGTCAACTGATCTTCACACCGCGTGGCTGGGTCGAGCATGCGCCCGCAACGTGCGCTAACGGCCACCGGCAGTGGCTTGTCGGTTGGCAAGCCTGTAACCACGTGGGCGGGCACCGAACTTGGGATTGCCAACGTTGTGATGAAGTCGTGTACGCACCGGAATTGGTCCACGGCTGTATCGCGGGGGCTAGGCCCATGCATGCGCGGTAGCACTTGTGCTATCGTTGGATTTATGGAGGTCGTCGGACTGCGCGAGCTACGCCAAGATGCATCGGACCTTGTTCGCCGGGTAGAGGCAGGCGAGGAAATAGCCATTACGGTCGCTGGGCGACCGGCAGCACGACTCGTGCCTGCCGCACCGCGCGCATGGAGACAATGGGCCGATGTTGCCGATCTGTTTGCCGGCCCACAGGACCGCGCTTGGGTGCAGGATCGCGACGAGCTCGACCACGATCTTCGCGACCCGTTTAGCCGGTGACGGGTGGTGGCGGCGACAGGTAAGGCCAGGGGAATCCTCGACACCAGCGTGGTGCTTGCTTCGGGGGTCGAACCCCTGGACCGTGAACTCGCAATCAGCGCCGTAACTCTGGCTGAGTTGCACTTCGGAGTCCTTGTCGCAAAGGACTCCGCGGTCCGGGCTGAGCGCCTACGCAGGTTGCTGGCATTGCAGCGACGTTTCGACCCGCTTCCGCTCGACGATGCAGTCGCAGCCAGTTACGGTCAGGTCGCCGCGGCGGTTGTCAATGCTGGCCGCAATCCGCGCCCGAGGTCGATGGACCTTCTCATCGCAGCGACCGCACACGCACACTCTGCGAGCCTGTACACGCGCAACCCCGACGACTTTCGCGGACTCGAGGGCCCTGTTGATGTCATCACCGTGTGACCCCTTTACGTCACAGTGACGCTTTGGGCGCCTGCTTGCCCCGCGGGTGCCCACGGGTTTATCGGGGCCGTTGTCCGTTCTCGGCCGATCCCGCCGCCGCACCAACACCAAGCCAGAGCGTCGTTGAACCGGGCGCTGGCGCAGCATTCACGGCCGTGCCAGCGGGTGCAGTCCGGACAGTAGTGGGTAGTGCTGCGATCGCGTTTGCCGCACGCCCCGCATCGGACCATCGTTTTCTCCCCGGCGTTTGAGGGCTTTAGGCTACGCCGCCGCACGCACGATCCGACTATCACTTCGGCGGACACGCCTGACCCCCCTTGTGGCGCATATCCCTCAATATGCGGGTGGTAGGTCCAGACTGGCAGGCGTGACTTCATCGCCCGAACGGGTGCGCCCCGGATGGTTCTCCGACTTCCTCGCGGCCCGACAGACGGCCAAGCCCTCACGGCACACGGTGGCGGCCTATTGCCGCGACTTCGATCGCATCGCTGAACTTGTTGTCGGCCCGGATGTGGCGGCCCTGGAGCTCGAGGCGATCACGTTGGCAACGTTGCGCCGAGCGTTTGCGACCTTCGCCCAGACACATGCGGCCGCCTCGGTACGGCGCTGCTGGTCGACGTGGAATACGTTGTGCACCTTCTTGTTACGCAGTGAGCTGCTCTCGGTCAACCCGATGCCGATGATCGACCGGCCCAAGGCCGGCAAGTCACTGCCCAAAGCGCTAGGACCCGATGTGGTCGATTCTCTGTTCGCCGTGCTGGCGGCTGATCCCACCGATGGCCGTCGCCGCCAGTGGCCCGAGCGCGACTTCGCCATCATCTTCGTCGCGCTGTTGACCGGCCTACGGCTCGACGAGCTGGTGAACCTGAACATCGACGACATTCGCCGCACCGAGGACGGCGCGATCATCCATGTCCGCCACGGCAAAGGAGACAAGGACCGCCGCATCCCCATCGAGACGCCCCTGCTGGATGCGATCGAGACCTACCTGTCGAGCCGCGCGGTCCGGTTCCCGCACCCCCGAAATCGTTCTCGCCCAGGACTTTCCGGCTGGCCCGGGTCAGCGCCGCTGTTTGTCGATGCCGTCGATGGCGAACGCATCACCCGAGACACAATCCAGTATCGCGTGCTGCGCCTGCTTCGCCGGGCAGGGGTCCGCCGGCCTTCCGGGGCCTTGGTGCACGCACTGCGACACACCTTCGCTACCGACCTCGCCAACGCCAACGTCAGCGTGTACGAGCTTCAGAACCTGCTTGGCCACGAATCCATCGCCACCTCACAACGCTATTTCGCCGGGGCCGGACAGCAGACGAGGGCAGCTGCGGCACAGAATCCGCTCTATGCCCGGCTGCCCTCGTCCCCCACCGGCGACGCCGATCAGGGGTAGGTGTGGATGTAGGTGTCGATAACGCGCAGTACCTCGGTGAGGTTGTCGATGGCCATCCGCCCGCCGCGGCTTTCCAGTGCTTCGGGCAATTCGGTGCTCACGATCGAGCGCAGAGTGGCTGCGGCGCCGGCGAGTTCGGCGAGGGCCACCTCGCGGCTGGTTCGGCGAGGGGCCAGCACAGTGGTCGGGAACGCCAGTTCAGAGAAATCGATGGTGGCCGGGCCACTCTCGTCGGCGGCGGGCGGAAAGGTCTGTGCCACGCGGGCATCGAGGTGGAACCAGCCGCGCATCTCTGATTCCAGTCCGGCAGCGGCCATGTGCAGCTGGGCGGGAACGGTGGCCAGCGGCCTGGGCTGTTCGCCAAGGGGCCGGTCAACGTCGCGGTAGCTGCGGATGGTCTCCGCGATGCCTCGCAAGTCGTTGATGACGTAGCACAGGGCGATGGAATTGCAGCGAATTGTCATTGGTAGTCCCTTGATCTATTTGGTTCGTTTGGGTTTGTCGGTGAGTGTGATGAGGTCGGCGGCGGTGGTTTCCAGCGCGGCCGCCAGGCGGATCAGTGTGAGCACGGACGGATTGCGTTTGCCGTTTTCCAGCCCGTTGAGGAAACTGCGGTTGATTCCGGCTATCCCGGCAAGATCGGTCTGCGACATTGCCAATTCGCCGCGTCGGTTGTAGATGTTCCAACCGATCGCCGCCAAAATCGACGGCTCGTCGAGCTCGATTCCCATGTCGTGCTCCCCGTCTGTGGTTCCGCGATGCTGTATGCGATGGTATACGGCACTGCTCCCCGGCGGCCGGGTGCTAAAAGAGGCCATCGCCGACCGCCTCCTGCCACCACTGCTCAAATCCGGGCCGCTGCTTGGCCTCCACACCCGCTGGTGCGGTGACCATCAGATGATCAGCCCCGTCAGTCGCGCGCTCGCGCAGCACATGGCGGGTGATCCCGTCCCGTTCTGTTCGTCGCCGGCCCGGCTGGCTGGCCAGCAGCGCCGTCATCTGCGCCCGTGTTCCGGTGCCCAAGACGCGCACGGAGCGGGCGGTGATGCCGCGTTTGCCGCCGTTGCCCGGCCGGGTGACCCTGCGGACCTCATAGACCGACCAGTGACCGTCGAGCATGGTGTCGTAGGCGGCGATGACGTCCTGGAGGTGCGCCGCCGAGACGATCTCGGCCACGCTGCTGCCCTCGATGAGGGTCTGGGCAGCATTGAGACTGCGCGAAATGCGCTCCAGGTACATGGCGGTGGCACCGGCCTGCGGTTCGCGGCGATAGCGTTCCACGAGGCTGGCCCGTCCCCCCCGGCTCGACATGGCGAACGGGCAAGTTATTGCGAATTACGCCTGACCGCTCACCGCGATGGCTGTCGCAACGGTCAACGGAGGCTGTTTGAGCGCCGATGCGGGCGCACCGTGCCCCACTCTGTCTCCGGCTTTGCGCACGACTCGTGCAGGTTTATACAAACCGCCGCCCAGATCTTAGCAGTCCACCATCCTCCATGCGGCGGCAGGATGGAATTCGTGGCGCGTGCGTCGATCGCTAGGTCGCAGCCCAGGATGGCATCACCACGCTTCGCGAAGACGACTACTTCCACAATCGCCAAGCGTCCGACTGAACGACACAAGCCATCTCGTCGAGTAGCGGCGCTCTCAGCGTCGCACCAAGAGAGACAAGATGTGAGCGGTCCCAAATCTCTAGAATCGAGACAGTGGTCCACACACAGTGCACGTATTCTGGGGTCTGCGCTGTTCCGGAGCGGCCACAGCCCACTGACGTGCGAATTGCGCGATTAGCCCTGATCTCGTGTTTGCCGGATCGCCTTAATGAGGCGATAGCCGCCGAGGCCGTTATAGACCCCAAGCATGACTAAGAAGAACACCACCAGCCAAATTTCGGGCTTGTCAGCTTCTCCGAAATCGATGATGACCGCGACTGCCGCAGCGACGAAAACGAGCAGGACCGCGGTGTCGTTCCACAGTCGCAGCGGCCGGGCCGCGGGGTGTGCCATCCTCGACCGGGGGCGGCCCATTCACCGCTGCGCCCGACCCAGCCATGTGTTCACCGCACCTGAGATCTTGGCGATACACATGACCAGATTCGACACCTGTGGCGGCGAGCTGCGCGCTGGCGATGTTGCTGGCTTAGCCATGGCTCCCGGGGCCGTCACCGTCGTTGGAGTCGCCGCGCTGCTCGGTGTAGTTCTGGTGATTGGGCTCATCCTGACCCCCGCCAGCATCACTGGACTCGTCTGACTCCGCGCGGTCGCCGCGCTGTTCTCCTTGGCTGTGGCTGTAGCCCTCGCCGCGGTGGCCGTCGTGCTCATCGCCACCTTCGGAACCCAGGACGTATCCCGCTACGAAGATCGAGCCGACGATGAACACCGCGGCGGCAGCGGCAACCAGGATCGTTGCGATCTGTCCAAGTCGACCGCGCGGCCGAACCCTGTCCCACCGAGAGGTCGGTTCACTTGAGGGGGTGTCCGTCGGTGGTGGCGCGGGCGAGGTGTCGTCTGGGGCTGGTTCTTTCGGGTGTTCGGTCATCGCTGCCATTCCCCTTCTTTGTGGTGGTGCGAGCTATTTGAGCGCGGCCTGCAGGTCGTTGAGAGCCTGCGTCTCGGTTGCGGGAACGGGGTTCGCGTCGCGGATCGCGGTGAGCACGGCGTCGATGCGCCCGTCGAGGGCAGTCCAGGTGTCACCGTCGATGGCCTGAAGCTTTGGTTGGGCGTCGTCCCAAGCGGTTTCGAGACTCTTGGCCCCGGCCAGTGCCCCCGGCTGATCACCGTTGTTCACGGCGGTGAGCATGTCCTGGGTCAGGGTGCGGAAGGTCGCGATGTCGGCGGCCGGGAACTTTGCGGCTGCTTGGCCGGGGGCGATGGCCGTGATCGCGGCCGGGCCTTCGGCCCCGGGAGGAGCTCCATGCGGCTGCGCGTGCGCCCAGGTGAGCAACGCGCCGGCGGCGACGGCTATGACGGCGAAGTAGCCGAGCATGACCTTCTCGCGCCCGGGATTTTCCGCGCGCGGCGGTTCGCTCTTCTCGATGACGTCGGCGCGGGTCACGGTCAAATAGACGACCGTGGCCAGGATCGCGGCCAGGAAGATCACACTGGTGATGGCGACGCCCAGGCCCAGACCCTGCTGGTCCTTCGGGAAGCCGAGCCAGTCGCCGAGGTTGGCTCCCAGGGGCCGGGTCAAGATGTAGGCGAGCCAGAACGACAGGACGGCGTTGGCGCCCATCCTCCACCCTGCGAAGATCGCCACGATCAGACCGGCGGGCAGCAGCACCGAAATGCCGGGGCCCCAACCGGTCAGCTCCAGGGTCCAGTCACCGACGGCGGTGCCGAGGGCGAAGGTGACCAGGATGGCGAGCCAGTAGAACAACTCCCGAGGCATCGTGACGATGCTGTGGATCGACAGCGTCCGCTCGCGGAGGAACCAGACGCCGAACACCACGGCGAGGATCGCGGAGAAGACTGCGGTGCTGGTGGCGAGCGGCACGCCCAGGGTGTCGGTGAGGATGTCGGTGTACAGCGTCCCGGTCACGCTGAGCACCACGACCGTGAGCCAGTAGACGAACGGCCGGTAGCGCTGTAGGGCCAACTGGCACGTCAGCACTGCGGCCAGCACCACGGTGAAGATCGCTGCTGTCCACATCAGGCCGACGCCGAGCGTCATGTTGACCCAGTCGGCGAAACTCTCGCCCACGGTCGTGCACAGAATCTTGATGACCCAGAACCACACCGTGATCTCGGGCACCTTGCTCAGCATCGTGCGCGGGGATCTGACCGCCGCCGATCTCGTCGTCTCGCTCATGCCGGCGGAACCTACGGGGGGTTCGCTGAAGAACCGCTGAGCATCGCGGACACTCGCCTGGATTGTCAGTGCGATCCGACAGGGGGCACGGCGCTCAGACAGGGGCACAGCGCTGGTAGCCGGCGCGCGGAACTCAAGACGCCGTGACCTCGCGGATGCCTGGAGGACGTGGCCGGATGTTGTTCACGCTGAGAGCGAGATTGCAACGAGGACCACCACTCTCACGACAATGCGGCGAAATCCGTTGTGCACGTTGCTCATCGACCAACTTCGGTTCACCCACAGCGTGGGTCCAGCTCCCACAACCATGGCGTTCGCGTCCATTCTTTGGGAATCGTCGCGCTGGATCGATGGTCCGACAGTTCGGTAAAGCACCGCCCCTCGTCCCTCAGCGAACCTTCAGCACCGCGCGAGCAGGGTGAGGTCATCAGCTGAGCCGCTGATCGCCAGGAAAGGACACTCGATCCCATGATGAACCCCAGACAGAGGCTGATCGCCGCGGTCGGCACGCTGCTGGCCGCAGCGACGATCGGCGGGGCGGGCATGGCGTTGGCGCACGCGACGCCCAGCCCGGCTCCGCCGCCCCCTCCACCGGCCACCGGGCAGTGCGACACCCCCGAACCCGGAGACACACCGGACCAGCCGGATGCACCCGACACCGACAACGTTCACGACGGTGACCAGGGCGGCCCCGAGGTACCCGACGCCCCCTGCGCGTAACGACGCACCCGATCACCCCTGGAGTTTCAGCGTCGTGGCGCGGATCTCAGCCGCCCCTGGCGCGTTCCGCGCCGCGAACCCCCAAGCAGCACGAGCAAGGAGACACATATGACCCGCCGAATAAACGTGCTCGTGGCGGCAGCTGGCGCCGCCGTGGTCGTCGGTGTCCTCAGCGGGTGCAGCTCCACGACGCAGCCGTCGTCGACCCCGCCCCCGGCCGATCCGACCCAACCGGTTGCGGAATCCAGTCCGCCCGGAGACATCCCGGACAATCAAGCCTTCGTCGTCTACACCGCCGCCGACAATTCCTACTCGGTGAAGTATCCCGAAGGGTGGGCACGCACCACCGCCGGACCTGAGGTGATGTTCAGCGACAAGTTCAACAGCATCACGCTGGCACCCCACGACGGTTTCTACCAGCCCACCGAGGCCTACGCCCGCACCGTGGAAATGCCTCAGATCGCTGCGACCACACTAGGATTCACACCAGGTCAGATCAGCACCGTGTCACGGTCCGCCGGGCAGGTCGTGCTGATCACCTACCAGGGCGACTCCGCGCCGAACCCGGTCACCGGGAAGTCCATCACACAGGACGTGGCGCGCTACGAATTCTCCCGCTCCGGGCGCGGTGTGGTGGTGACGTTGGCCGCGCCGGCGGGATCGGACACCGTCGATCCGTGGCGCACCGTGACCGACTCGTTCACCTGGCTGCGATGAGCACCGCGGTCAGCGCCGTCACCGCTGTCCCACTCGGGACCGAGGTCGCGCCGGTCGTCCGAGCCGAGTCGCTGTACCGGTTCTTCCGCGCCGGCGACGAGGAAGTCCTGGCGCTGCGGGGCGTGTCGGTGACGCTCCATCCCGGCGAAGTGGTGGCGGTGGTCGGGCCGTCCGGGTCGGGTAAGTCCACCTTGTTGGCCTGTCTGGCGGGGCTCGACGAACCCGACGGCGGCACCGTCTGGGTGGGCGGCCACCGGATCAGTCACCAACCCGAACCCCTGCGGGCACGACTGCGGGCCCGATACGTCGGTGTGCTGTATCAGCACCGCAACCTGCTGGGGCACCTGACCGTCGAGCAGAACATCGGATTGGTGCAGCGGATCGCGGGCGGCGCTGCCCGATCCCACCCGGCGGTACTGCTCGCGTCGTTGGGGATCGCCGATCGCGGTGCGGCCCATCCCGATGCGCTCTCCGGTGGGGAGCTGGCCCGCGCGGGGTTGGCCGCCGCCCTGGCCAACGATCCCCTCGTCGTGCTGGCCGACGAACCCACCGGCGAACTCGACACCGCCACCGAAGCCGAAGTGCTCGCGGTGCTGCGTCGTCATGCCATGGCGGGGGCGGCGATCATGGTGGCCAGCCACAGCCCCGCGGTGGCCGCCGCCGCCGACCGCGTCATCGGACTCACCGACGGCCAGGTCACCCCGTGAGCAGGTCGAGGGCGGCGGCCGCGCCGACGCTGAGCCCGCTGGATGACCCCGTCGTCGTGCGGGCCGACCGGGTGACCCGATGCTTCGGCAACGGTGCCGCCACCGTCGTGGCGGTGCGCGGGGTGAGCGCCGCGGTCGCGCCGCGGGCGCGGATCGCGCTGACCGGACCGTCGGGATCGGGCAAGTCGACCCTGCTGCATCTGCTGGCCGGGCTGGACCGGCCCACCTCAGGCACGGTCAGCTGGCCGGGCATGGAGCAGGCCGCGGCGAGCGATCCCGACCGGGTGGGGCTGGTCTTCCAAGGCCCCAGCCTGATCCCTAGCCTCGACGTCGTCGAAAACGTCCGCCTGCCCCTGTTGTTCGGCGGCTGTACAGAATTGGAAGCGACCGCTCGCGCGCAGGACGCGCTGTCCCGACTAGGCATCACCGAACTGGCTCACGCCCTGCCCGACGCCTTGTCGGGTGGGCAAGCGCAGCGGGTCGCCATCGCGCGGGTACTCGCCACCGCGCCCCGGCTGATCCTGGCCGACGAACCCACCGGCCAACTCGATCACGCTACCGCCGCATTGGTCATCGACGTGCTCATCGCCGCGGCCGACGACCTCGGTGCGGCGTTGATCGTCTCTACCCACGACCCGCTGATCGCGCACCGCCTGCCCACCGAGTGGGCGATGCGCGACGGTCGGCTGCGCGCCACCAACCCCGCCGACCACACGGCACCCCGATGATCGGGGTGTGGCTGGCCGGTCTGTTGCACCGCCAGCGGGCACGGTTGCTGGGGGCGGCGGCCGGAATCGCCGTCGCCGTGGCGTTGATCGCCTGTCTGGGGTCGTTTCTGGCCAGCTCGCAGGCCACCATGACCGACCGGGCGGCGCGCAGTGTGGTCGTGGACTGGCAGGTTCAGCTCACTCCCGGCACTGATACCGCCTCCGTCTCCCGCACCATCGACGCCGGACCCGGCGTCCACGACACCGTCCCGGTCGGGTTCGCCCAGACCAGCGGACTGTCGGCGGCCACCGGGTCGAGCACCCAAACCACCGGCCCGGGCGTGGTCCTCGGACTGCCTCCGACCTACCGCGCGGTGTTTCGCGGTGAGATCCGCACCTTGGCCGGCGCCGACACCGGGGTGCTGCTGGCCCAGCAGACCGCCGCGAACCTGCACGCCGCCCCCGGCGACACCATCACCATCGGCCGCGCCGGCATGGCGCCGGTGTCGGTGACCGTGGCCGGCATCGTCGAATTGCCGCAGGCGAATTCACTGTTCCAAACCGTTGGCGCACCGGCCACCGCGCAACCCACCGCGCCCCCGGACAACGTGGTGCTGATGCCCGAGGCCCGATGGCATCAACTGTTCGACCCGCTGGCGGCCACACGTCCGGAACTGGTGTCCACCCAGATCCACGTACGACGCGACCACGCCTTGGCGCCCAACCCGTCAGCGGCCTACACTGCCGTGCGTTCCGCGGCGCGCAACCTCGAAGCGCGCAGCGCCGGCGCCGTCGTGGTCGGCGACAACCTCGGTGCCGCCCTGGGCGCCGCGCGCAGCGACGCCGCCTACGCCCAAGTCCTGTTCTTGTTCCTCGGGCTGCCCGGCGCCGTGCTGGCCGCGCTGCTGACCGCGACCATCACCGCCGCCGGCGCCGGGCGCCGCCGCGCCGAGCAGGCGCTGCTGCGGGTCCGCGGCGCCACCGCCCGCCAACTGCTGGGCCTAGCCGCCGTGGAAGCCGCCGTCATCGGTGCCACCGGAGCCGTACTTGGATTGGTCGCCGCCGCCGTGGTCAACACCGTCACCGTCGGCTCGCCCCGATTCGGTACCACCCTGGCCACGGCCGTGGGCTGGCCGGCGGCCGCCGCGGCGGCCGGGATCCTGATCGCGATGGCCACGGTGGTGGTGCCGGCGCGGCGTGACCTGCGCGAGCACACCGTCGCCGCCGGGCGCACCCACGTCGAGGCGCCACGGCGACCGGTCTGGGCTCGGCTCGGCCTGGACGTGGTCATCCTCCTCGGCGCGGCGCTGGTGTTCCTCGCGACCACCGGCGCCGGGTACCAGCTGGTCCTGGCACCCGAAGGCGTGCCGTCGATCTCAGTGTCCTACTGGGCGTTCGCCGGCCCGGCCCTGCTGTGGCTGGGCGCCGCGCTGATCACCTGGCGACTCGCCGACCTGCTGCTCGGGCGGGGCCGAGGGCTGATCACCCGCGTGCTGCGGCCCCTGGCCGGGCAGCTGGCGGGCACCATCGCCGCGAGCATGGCCCGCCAACGCCGCCCCCTGGTCCGCGCGATCGTGATGCTCGCCCTGGCCGTCGCGTTCGCGGCGTCCACCGCGACCTTCAACGCCACCTTCCGCCAACAGGCCGAGGCCGACGCCCAATTGACCAACGGCGCCGACGTGACCGTCACCGCCGCCCCCGGCACCGACGTAGCACCCGATACCGCCGCGCTGCTCGCCGGCGTGCCCGGCGTACGGGCCGTGGAACCCCTGCAGCACCGATTCGCCTACATCGGCGCCGACCTGCAGGACCTCTACGGCGTCCGGCCGGCGACCATCACCCGGGCAACCGCCCTGCAGGACAGCTACTTTCCGCACGCCACCGCCACCGGGGTGACGGCCACGCTGGCGGCAAAACCGGACTCGATCCTGGTATCGGCGGAAACCGTCACCGACTTCCAGCTGCAACCCGGCGACCCGGTGACCCTGCGGATCATCGACGCCGCCACCGGCCAACCCCGCCCGGTCACGTTCCACTACGCCGGGGTCGTCTCGGAGTTCCCCACCGCCCCCAAGGACAGCTTCTTCGTGGTCAACACCACCTACCTGGCCACCCAGACCGGTTCGGCCGGACCGGGGGTGTTCCTGGTCGACACCGGCGGCCGCGACACCGCCGCGGTGGCCGCCCGGATCCGCGCCCTGGTCGGCGCCGCCGCCACCGTCACCGACATCGGCACCGTCCGCGCCACGGTGGGCTCGAGCCTGACCGCGGTGGACCTGTCCGGGCTGACCCGCCTGGAACTGTCCTTCGCCCTGGTTCTAGCCGTCGGCGCCGGCGCCCTGGTGCTGGGCCTTGGCCTGGCCGAACGCCGCCGCACCTACGCCCTGCTGTCCGCGCTGGGCGCGCGCCCACCGCACCTGCGGGCGATGGTGTTCAGCGAGACCGGGGTACTGACGGTTCTCGGGATCCTCGCCGGCACCCTGACCGGGGCCGCGCTGTCGGTGATGCTGGTCAAGGTGCTCACCGGAGTGTTCGACCCACCACCAGACACCATCGCCGTCCCGTGGCTCTACCTGGTCACCCTCATCACCGTCACCGCCGGTGCACTGGCCGCGGTGAGCGCCGCGGCGGTCACGACGGTGACCCGCCCGACCCCCGTGAGCGCCCTGCGCGACGCGTGAGGGACCTTCCATCAGCCCAGCCAGTCCCCCAACGCGGGCCGGCTCAGCGGTTCTTCAGCGGCCAACGCCGACAGTGACGCAATGAATCACCGTGCTGGCACACCTCGGGCGCTCGGCGTCCTCGCCCTGCTGTCGTCGCTGTACGTCGGGCTCGGGCTGATCGCCCATCACGTCGTCACCGGCACCGGCCTCGATCACGCCGTGCTGGGCTGGATGGTGGCGCACCGCAACCCCGCGCTGACCTCGGCGGCGATCGCCGTGACCCAGGTCGGTAGCCCGGTCGGCATCGGTGCGTTGACCATCCTGGCCAGCGCATCCCTAGCCTGGCACCGCCGGTCGGTGTGGCCGGCGATCGTCATCGTGGCCACGGTGTCAGTGGCCGGGGCCATCAGCACCGCGACCAAGGCGATCGTCGGCGCGCACCGCCCCCCGCCCAGCCTGCATCTCGTGCTGGAAACCGATCCCGCGTTCCCCTCCGGGCACGTCACCGGCACGCTGGCCCTGCTCGGCGCACTGGCCGTCGTGATCGGTCACCACGTCCGAACGGCCGCGCGCGCCGCCCTGATCACCGTCGCGGTGGCCGGCACCGCCGCGGTCGCGCTCACCCGCGCCTACCTGGGCGTGCACTGGGCCACCGACATCCTGGCAGGTCTGCTGCTGGGCGCCATCGCCACAGTGGCCGCCCACATCGCCTACCGGCACCTCACCCGAACGACTGGCATCGACGATCGGCCCGGCGCATCCTCAGTGTCGGGTCCGATCCACACCGTCGGCGCCTAGCCAGCAGAGACAGGAGTCGCTCATCAACCGACTGTCGCGCTGGACGGTGCGGACGCGATCGGCCGCCGCGGCCGGCCTGGTCGTCACCGTCGGGGTAGTGGTGGCCTCGGCGGCGCTGCTTCTAGTGCTCTATCACACCCTGCAGCAATCCGCCCAGACCGCGGCGCAGTCGCGCGCCGTGCAACTCGTCGAACAACTCCGCAACGAGCCCGCCGGCGCCGACGTCGACCCCGGCCTGCTCGGCACCGACGGGCAGGTGGGGGTCATCCAGCTCCTCGACGACCGCGGCAAGGTGATCCACGCCTCAGCCGACGCGCCGCCAACACCGCTGGCGTCGATCGTGGTGCCGCCCGCTCAGACGGTGTCGGTGGGCCGTATTCAGCTGGCCGGTGACCGCGGCGACTACTGGGTGACCGCCCGCGGCGTCGCCACCCCGGCCGGCCCGGTCACCGTCCTCGTCGGGGCGGATCGCGAGCCGGTCGAGACGACGGTGGGAACCGTCGCCGTGCTGCTGGCGATCAGCGGCCCGCTGCTCGTCGTCCTCGTCGCCGGGGCCACCTACCTGCTGGTGGGCAGGGCGCTGCAGCCCGTGGAGGAGATTCGCTCCCGGGTGGCCTCCATCTCCACCGCGCAGCTCGACGACCGCGTCCCGGTCCCCCCGACCCGCGACGAGATCGCCCACCTCGCCCAGACCATGAACGACATGCTGGCGCGCCTGCAAGCCGGCCACGCCGCGCAGCGCCGGTTCGTCAGCGACGCCTCCCACGAACTGCGCAGCCCGCTGGCCGCGATCAGCGCCGCACTCGACCTCGTCCACCACCGTCCCGACATGCTTGACGCCGAGTTGATCGACGACGCGCTGATCCCCGAAACCCACCGCATGCGCGATCTCGTCGAGGACCTGCTGCTGCTGGCCCGCGCCGACGAACAGCAACTGGCCCGCCGCCCCGTCGGCGTCGACCTCGACGACATCCTCGCCACCGAAAGCGCACGGCTACACGGATATTCACACCTAGTCGTGCACTCGTCCATCGTCGCGGTCCGCGTCACCGGCGACGCGGCCCACCTCGCGCGGATGGTGCGCAACCTGGTCGACAACGCCGCCCGCCACGCCCGCAGCACCGTTGAGCTGCACTGTGCGTCACGGGGTGGGGTGGCCGTGCTGCGCATCGCCGACGACGGACCCGGCATCCCCCCCGAGCAGCGCGCACGCGTCTTCGACCGGTTCGTCCGCCTGGACTCCTCCCGCGCGCGTGATGACGGCGGCAGCGGGCTCGGTCTGGCCATCGTCGCCGAGATCGTGGCCGCCCACCACGGCTCGGTGCAGATCGGCGACCGGGCTGGCGGCGGTGCCTGCGTGACCGTGACGTTGCCCGCCGACACCGACAGCTACGTCCCCGCTGACGCCAACCGGTAACCCACCCCACGCACCGTGTGAATCGTGCGGGTGCCGAACGGCACGTCGACCTTGCGGCGCAGGTAGCCGACGTAGACCTCGACGATGTTGTCGTCTCCGTCGTAGTTGAGGTCCCACACCGACTCCAGGATTTCCTGTTTGGTGACCACGGTTCCGGCATGGCGCATCAGAAACTCCAACACCCCGTACTCGCGGGGGGTCACCTCCACCTCGACCTCACCGCGGGTGACGCGATGCCGGGCCGGATCCAACGCCAGATCATCCACCCGCAACAGCGCGGGACGTTCCGGTGCGCCGCGGCGCACCAAGGCCCGCAACCGCGCAATCAGCACCACGAACGAGAACGGTTTGATCAAGTAGTCATCGGCGCCCAGATCGAAGGCGTCGGCGAGGTCGTACTCCCCATCCTTGGCCGACAGCATCAGCACCGGAGTCCACACCCGCGCCTTGCGCAGGCCCCGCACGATGTCATAGCCGCTCATCCGGGGCAGCATGATGTCGAGGATCACCACGTCGAACCCGCCGCCGGTCGCCGCCTCGAACCCGTCGAGGCCGTCGGTGGCCACCTCGACGACGAATCCCTCGGCGACCAGGCCGCGGCGGATCAGTTCGGCCAGCCGCGGCTCATCCTCGACCACCAAGATGCGCACCGTGCCCTCCGCCCACCGTCAACCGGTCCCTCAGTACACCAAAACATGGCCAACGCGCGGACGCGCCTAACACCGTCCCGCGGCTTCGTCAGCGAGCACACGTACCCCTGCCCGTGCGCCACGGCGAAGCGCGCCACTGCCAGCAAACCTACGTCAACGCGGTGGCCACCGGCGTCGCCATGACCACGCCACGGGCGCGTCCTCGTGACACCCCACACTCGACGATCATGCGCCCGCACCACTGAAGATCAGCTGAGTCTCGACAGATCGTGCTCAGCTCAGCAATTCGGCCGGGCCGCGCACGTCGGCGTCAGGAACGTCGCGCAACGGCGACGCCGCCTGGCCTGTCACGCCCCGGCGGCCACGACGACGAAGTCGGTGACGAAGCCCAGCAGCAGACCGGCCGCGAGACCCCAGGCCATGAGGGTCCGTCGCCCGAGATTCTGTGCGACACGCAGCAATTGAACGATGACGTACAGGATGGATCCCGCGGCGGCCGCAAGGAACGCCACTGACACGGTGTCGTTGACGAAGGACTGGCCAACCAGGGTCCCGAGGAACGTCGGCCCGCCTCCGATGAGGCCCAGCAGGACCAGAAAGCCCCAACTGGGCCGGCCTGGGCCGCCGGCCAGGGGGGCGACGATGCCAAAACCTTCCGTGGCGTTGTGCAGCCCGAAGCCGATGATCAGCAGAATGGCGAGACTGATCTCACCAGCGGCGGCGGATTGGCCGATGGCCAATCCCTCCGAGAAGTTGTGCAGGCCAATGCCCACGGCGATCAGCAGCCCCAATCGCCGGCCCGTGAGCGCAGTATCAGATGCCGGCGCGGTGAACTCGGTGACACTGGCCGCACCCGGCCCACGAGGACGCTCAGCCTGGGCGGGCTTCGCGCCCGTCATCCACTGCTCGTAATAGACCAGGCTCATCAACCCAACGATGAAGGCGGCTACCGCGACCGCGGCCAGCCCGCTGAAACTCATCCAGCTGCCGGTCCCCTCCCGGGTCACGGCCGTCAGTGCCGCCTCGACCGGTTCGACGGCGTGGGCGAGTACGTCCCAGAAGAGGAACAGCAGCACCCCGGTGGCCGTCGCATTCAGGACGACCTTCATCGGCAACGACGGATTCTGCAGCCGCCCGACCGGCAATCCGAGGAAGATGGTGAACCCCGCGACCGCGCCCAGCACCATGATCTGGACAGCACTCACGGCCGACCTCCCGGTAGATAGTCCCACCTTACTTAGGTTTGGCTACCATATGAGGACGGCTGGCGGGTGTCAACGGGCGTCATGCCGACCTGCCGACGTGGACCCGAATACGTAGCGCCGTGGAACCGGCTCACAATGCACCACGAGGTCAGGGTGGCGCAGATCCGCGTGCTGCCCGTGTCTCAAGGACCGCCGTTGGGCGATGCGGCGCGGCGTGACCTGAGCAGCGGCTCAGCGTCGTTCAGCGCATTCTCAGTGGCCATCACGGACCCTCGAGGACGTGACGAACACACCGAGACCCTCCACGCGACCGGGTGACATCACCGCAGAAGCCAGGTGCTCCGCCGAATTCGAACAGACGCCGGCGTCGACCGCGCAGGTCGTTCTGCGCAAGCTACCGCACGTCACCGTGTTGTTCTGGGCGCTCAAAATCGTGGCCACCACGCTGGGTGAAACCGGTGGCGACCTGTTGGCGCAGACCCTGCACGTCGGCTACCTGGTTAGCACCGCCGTCTTCCTGGCCGCGTTCGTAGTCTCGGTAGTCGTCCAGCTCAAGGCGGGACGGTTCCACCCCGCCGTCTTCTGGACCGTCATCGCCCTGTCGAGCACCGCCGGCACCACCGTGTCGGACCTGATGAACCGCACCGGCGGCATCGGCTACACCGGCGGGGCAGCCATCCTGTCCACCGGCCTCATCGTCGTCTTCATCGTGTGGTGGCGCAGCGGGCAAACCCTCGACGTCGAAAACGTCGCCACTCTACGCGGTGAACTGCTGTTCTGGCTGGCGATCCTGTTCTCCAACAGCCTGGGCACCTCCAGCGGCGACTTCCTCGCCGACAGCCTCGGCATCGGATTCCGCGACAGCGCCATCGCCCTGACCGCGGTCATGCTGGCACTGCTCGCCGCGCACCGCTTCACCCGCATCAACGGCATGATCCTGTTCTGGATCGCCTTCATCCTCACCCGCCCCCTCGGCGCCACCCTCGGAGACTTCCTCAGCAAGCCCCACGATCACGGCGGCCTGGCCTGGGGCACCACCTGGACCTCCGCGACGCTGCTGGCCACGCTCATCGCGCTGATCGCCTACCAGACGATCCACATCCGTCGCCACCCGCTGGCCCCCTTGCCGCCGCCGGTGCACCGCCGCACCGGAGCAGCCCAAACCCCCAACGGCGACCTCCTCGCCGTCGGTTAGTTGATCATGAGTCGCAACGCTCGCCCGAGGCGCTCGAGTCGCTTGGCGGGACCGCGCCGAAGGACGGCGGCCTATCAGCACTGCGCCGAAGGTGACCGCGCCACCGCAGGAGAATTGGACACGTGGAGAGCACGCGCCCGGCACCCTTTGGGCTATTCCATCGCTTCGGCGACGGCTCGGGTGCAGCCGTCGATGAAGTCGCCTCTGACGATGCCGACGGCCTCATCACCGGTGAGCGTGCGATCAGCGACGGACTCGCACAGCGTCGAGGACGTCATACCCCGCGTGGCCATCGCGTCGCGGACCCAGCTGCCATGAGACGCCGCGACATATCCGGCGTGATACGACCTGTCGTGCCGGTCATCAGAACCGATCGACAGTTCCGCGGCCACCAACAGCACAAGCAGCGCCGCGGCGATAATGCTCACCCGGCCCGACTGGATCTGCCTACAAGACATCGGTCACCACCGGCGATGGTGTCAGGTCCAGGTTGAGGAAACGCTGAAAAATCGACCAGCTGCGCCCTCTGCGATGATGGCGCGTACGACCGCATGGCAGCTGGTGACACTCGTCGGGGCACCCCGATGACCAAACGCCCGCACGCCGTGCCGCGGCCGCCGGGGCCTGTACGCGGAGAAAGAGTGGCAGCCATGCCCCATCCCCCACGCGGGACTCTCGTCGCCGGTATCGCCACGGTCGCGGTCGTTCTCCTGATAGCCGTCATCGCCCTGGGGGGCGCGCCCCTGGACGGGTGGCTGCATTCCTGGGTGCTGGAACACCGGACGGAGCGCGGAATCCAGGTCGCCGTCGTCGTCACTACATTGGGGCTGTCCGGGGTCACCGTGCCCACGACCATCATCACCGCGGCCGCGGCGACACCCGGTGGATGGCGACCCCGCACAAGGTGCGCGTTGGTCGCGGCGGCCATCGCGGTCGGAGCCGCGGTGTGCCGCTACGGGCTCTCGGTGCTGATCGGTCGGGACCGACCGCCACGGCAGGACTGGGCCTATCACGCCTCAGGGTTCGCCTTCCCGTCCGGGCACTCCACCGACGCCGCGATCGCCGCCGGGATGATCGGCTGGCTCGTCGCCACCCGGCTACGCCCCCGCACCCCCGGCCGGGTGCTGATCTGGGCGCTCGCCGTCGGCTACGCCGCCGCGGTAGGGGCGACCCGGGTGTATCTGGGGGTGCACTGGCCCACCGACGTCCTCGGCGGGTGGCTATTCGCCACCGCGTGGCTAGCGGGCGCGGCCTGGCTGGTCACCCGCGTGGGCCGACATCAAGTCGGTCCGCACGATGGTGCGCGGCTCTCAGTCGGTGAGGATGCCCGTGCCCAGCAACGCGAACAACGCGGCGCCGAGCAGGATCCGGTAGACGATGAACACGCCAAAGGTGTGCCGGGCGACATAGCGCAGCAGCCACGCGATCGAGGCGTAGGCCACGACGAAGGACACCACCGTCCCCACGAGCACGGGTAGCACCTCGACCGGCCCACCCACGGCGTCCTTGAGTTCATAGAGGCCGGCGCCGGTCAACGCGGGGATGGACAGAAAGAACGACATCCGCGTCGCCGCCACGCGATCCAGGTTGCACAACAACGCCGTGGCAATGGTGGCCCCCGACCGAGAGAAACCAGGAAACAGCAGAGCCAAGATCTGCGAGGTCCCCACCAGCATCACGTCCCGCAGGGTCGCGTCGTCCTCGCTACGGGCTTGGGTCCCGACGCGCTCGGCCACCCACATCACCCCACTGCCGACGATCAAGGCCCCCGCCACCACCCACAACGACCCGAGCGGACCCTTGATCAACGGCTGGCAGAGCAGACCGGCGACCACGATCGGCACCGTGGCGAACACCACCCACCACGCAAACCGGTAATCCCGATCCCGACGTGCCTCCCGATGAGCAAGGCCGCGACCCCACGCCACGACGAAGCGGCGCAGATCAGCGAAGAAGTACACCAACACCGCCGCGATCGCGCCCATCTGGATCACCGCGGTGAACCCGACCACCGCAGCATCCTGCACCGGGATGCCCAGCAACCCTTCGGCGATCTTGAGGTGCCCGGTGGAGGAAATCGGCAAGAACTCCGTCACCCCCTCCACGACACCCAGGATGACTGCCTGCCCCACGCCGATGACACTCAAACTGATCAATTCCTCTGTCGCGAAGGGGTTTTATGCATGAACGTGAAAAGCCGGGAACGTGCCCTGGGTGATGGCGCGGCTCATCATCTAGGTGGATCCCCGATTCCTGCAAAGCGTCGCACCGCCTGAAGGCCTTCGCTGGTGCCGGGCCAATGGGTCTCCAGCGCCGCCGGGCCAGGCGCGGCGGGTGACCGAGCGCAACGCGATGGCCACGATGATCGCGTCGTCGGCGTAACCCAGGACCGGGATGAAGTCCGGGATCAGGTCGATCGGCAGAATCAGATAGACCAGCAGCAGCACCAACCGGATCCGGACCCCCCGCGGCAGATCGGGGTCGGCGGCTAGGCGGCGCAGCAGGACCACGGTGTCGGGAAGCAGGCGCAGCATGTCGGTGACCCGCAGGTCGGCCGGCTTCGTGATGGCGAGGGCGATCAGCAGGACCAGCCAGAGCAATAGCAGGCCCGCTGCGATCGCGATCACCGTGGTCCACACGTGGTTCATCACGACCTGGCCGGGGCGGAGCGGCGTCGGGCGATGACCGTGACCGCCAGACCGACCGCGATGAGCTGCACGACCGCGACGGTGATGATCAGTGCTGGGATCGAGGTGTCATAGAGCCAGCCCGTCAAAGCACCGCCGGCGGCGGTGGCGGCGCCGAGTCCGGCGGCGAAGATCCCGTAGGCGGTGGCCCGGCGCGGCGGGGCGACCAGATCGGCGACCACTGCCCGCAGGGTGGATTCCTGGATGCCGACCGCCGCACCCCACAGCAGGGCACCGGCCACCACCAGCCACACCCGATCGGTGAACGCTACCACCGGCACCAGCGCGGACAAGATCGGCAGCGCAGCAAGCGTTTTCGCGCCCACCCGGTCATAGAGCCAGCCCGACAGCAGCGCCGCGACGGCATCGGCGCCCATCGCGGCGGCATAGACCAGCGGGACTGCGGCGGCGGGCAGGATGCCACGAATGACCATGTGAAAGGACAGCACGCCGAAGGTGGCGAACCCGAGCATCGTGGTCGCGGTGAACGCGCAGTACGCCCAGAACGTCGGCGGTAGCGGCGGTGAGGGCTGGGCGCGACCATCGTCGGTGGCCTCCGGTGCGGGCAGCGGGGCTGGGGTGGGCACGGTCGGGGTCTCGTAGCGAGCCGGCTCGGGGACGCGCAGCCGCAGCCACACCAGCAGCGCCAGCGCGGCAACCCCGGGTAAGGCGAGGACGCCCAGCGCCGGACCGTAATCGTTTCCGGTGAGGGCCAGCACACCGGCCACGGTCAGTGGTCCGATCACCGCCCCGATCTGATCGAGTGCTTCGTGCACGGCGAAACCCCGCCCGCGGCCGGTGACTGCGGCGGCGTGCGAGAGCAGGGTGTCCTTGGCCGGGCTGCGGACCGCCTTGCCGATGCGTTCGGCGATCACCAACCCGCACGCCACCCACAAGGGCGCGGCGATGCCCAGCAGCGGAACGGTCACGATGGTCAGGGTGTAGCCGGCGATGGTCCAGGCCCAGAATCGTTGGGTGCGGTCGGTCAGCGGGCCTGACACCAGCCGCAGCCCGAGGGCGGCGGCCTCCCCGATGCCGGTGACCACTCCCACGACCAGTCCGGTCGCCCCCAGGGAAGCCAGCAATGGTCCGGTGATCGAGCGGGCACCCTCGTAGACGAAGTCGGCGAGCAGGCTGATCGTGCCGAACACCGTGACGAAGCGCCACGCCCCCAACATCGGCCGGCCAGCCGGCTTCGCATCGACGGCATCGGGGCGCTCGGGTGTCGTTGTCATTCAAGATCTTTCGTCATCGAGGCGGAGATATCGGGAACCATGACGACTGGGCGACGGGCGTGGCGCAGCAGATGCGCCGACACCGACACCCCCAGCGCCCGGTCCACCGCCGACATCACCCCGCCGCGGGCGGTGCCGAGGATGATCATCCACGCGTCATGGGTGTCGGCCAGCGCGGCCAGCACATGCGCCGGGTCGCCATGGTGCGCGGTGTAGGTCCACTTACCGGCCGATCCGGCCAGCAAATCGCAGGCCACCGTGCGTTCCTGAGCGAGCGCATCGGCGAGCCGTTGCTCCCAGTCGTCACTGTCGGGATCAATGGGGAAGTCTTCGAGGTCAACGATGTGCGCAACGTGCAGATGGGCGTTCAACGGCGCGGCCAGGGTGATCGCAAAGCGCAGCGCCTGCTGACTGGACGGGTGCCGATCGAACCCCACCACCACATGGTGGGACGGGGTCATGTCGGTGACGGGACCATCTACGCTCAGCTGCTTTTCCACCTCGTCGAGCGCCGAGTTCTGCCCCCGCGAACGTTGGTCGTCGTCGGTGGTCATCGTGTCCTCCTCACAACGCGGCCACTACCATTCCCGCCGCGGCGGCCGCGACGGTGAGCACCAGGGTGCCGATCGCATTGAACAGACCGGCCCAGTAGCGGCGGCGCTGCAGTAGCCGGATCGTCTCCATGCTGGCGGTGCTGAAGGTGGTGTAGCCGCCACAGAACCCCACCCCGGCGATCACCTGGATTTCCCGCGGCGCCCCATGGAACAGCACGACCCCGACTAGGAACCCCAGTATCAGAGACCCGGTGACGTTGATCATCACCGTCGCCCACGGGAACTCGGTGTTGCGTCGGTGCCGGATCGCCCCGTCCACCACGAACCGCGCCACCGCGCCCAGGCTGCCCGCGCACGCCACCCACACCACCATCATCGGCCGTTCTCCTCTCGACGAGAGGGAATCCTGGCTCCGATGGCGATCCCGAACACCGTGGCCACCAGCCCCGCAAGCACACTGCCCACCGCATACGAACAGGCCGCCCACCAGTCGTGCCCGCGCAGCAATCCGTCGACGTCGACCGCGAGGGTGCTGTAGGTGGTGAACGACCCCAGCACCCCGGTGCCCACCCCCAGCCGCACCCGCTGACGCCACCCGGTGTCGGGGCCCAGCCGGGTCAGGCCCTCCAACAGCACGCCCAGCAGCAACGCGCCAGCGACGTTGATCGCGAACGTCGTCACCGGCCACTGACCGGCCGCCTGCGGAAACGCCACCCCCAGGCCGTAACGTGCCGGGGCACCCACCAAGCCGCCCACGGCGACCGCGACGATCGCCACAGGACGTACGTGCAGCGGAGTCGGCGCCGGCTCGACGACATCGGGATCGACCGGGGGCGCGGCTGTCGGATCACCGTGATCGGCCACGGGCACACTCCTTCCCCATCGGAAAGGAGCCATCAGCCTCAAAACGAGGCGGTTCAGACGTTCCCACACCCAGGGGCGTCTCGGCGGAGATCCATCGCCACGCCCGAGGATAATGGACGTCACCGCAGACGGAGAGACGGCGTCAAGATGCGGTTCTCCCCGCACGTCGGCGGACACTGGTCCGGTGATGGCTACTGCGATGCTCGGACCCACGCTGATCGTGGTGTGCCTGCTGTTCGCCCTCACCGCGGCCATGGTCTACCGGGTGGCCGGACTGGGGACGGCGTGGACGGTGCCGGTGGCGGCCGCGCGGGCCGCGGCACAGTTGGCGGCGATCTCGGCGGTGCTGGTCGCGGCGATGACGCGGCTGTGGTCCTCAGCAGCGGTACTGGCGGTGATGTTCCTAATCGCCGTGTACACCGCCGCGGGGCGCAGTCAGGCCGACCGCGGACGAACCTGGCTGGCGCTGCCGTTGGCCACCGGGGTGGCAGCGGTCGTCCCGGCCCTGGTGGTGACCGGTCTGATTCCGCTGGCCGGGACGGCACTGATACCCACCGTCGCCATCATCCTGGGTGGATCGATGACCGCGGTCGCCGTCGCTGCCCGACGCAGCCTGGACACCCTGGCGACCCGCCGCGGCGAAGTCGAAGCCGCCCTGAGCCTGGGCCTGTCCGAACGCGACTCCCGCCGTCTGGTCATCGAACGGTCCACCGCCGACGCCTTGTTGCCCAACGTCGACCAGGCGCGCACGGCCGGTCTGGTCACCCTGCCCGGCGCTTTCGTCGGAGTGCTGCTGGCCACCGGATCAGCCGCACAAGCCGGCGCGGTGCAGGTCCTCGTCCTCGTCGGACTCCTACTGGCCCAAGGCTGCGGCGTTGCGGTGACCGGGGAACTCGTCGCCCGCGGCCGGCTCAGCCGAACCCCAACACACGGTGACGCCGTGAGCGACCACCGCCGCAGCCCGGGTCACACCCTTGCTGCTTGGGCTCTACGAGCATGGCGGACGACGCGGGCGCGCAGCGGGGCCGCATAGGTTCAGCCCAGCTGCACACCTCATCACCGCCTCGACATGAGCGGCGCCGACGTCACGAAGCTGGCCATGCCCCTCTCACGCTCCGAAGGCGATTGCGGTGAGCGCTGTCGTCATGTTCGCCGACAGCGAACGCACCGGTTGGCCTCGGCGACGTACCCCAAAGTCGGACTCACCTGGCGGGCGGCGGCCGAGATGCTTCACGCCACCGTCGGGACTCCCAGCTCACCACACGCACCCCTGGGACCACTGCACACTCAAGTCCGGCAGCCGATCAGTGTCAGGGCTGTCGACGGCAGCGTCGCGGGGGTCGTCGGACCACGAGGGTGGGTGGTCGGTGCGCGGCACTGCAGGCGGTCATGCTGCCCGCGCCCCGGCCGGGATCATCGTGAACGTCATCGGCGATGAGGTCGGGAATCAGGTCGGTGAGCCACCAGCTGAGGTGGTCTTCGGTGAGTGCGGCCAACGCCGCAGTGGTGGTGCGGTGTCGGTCTTCGGGATGGGCGGACCAGCCGTGTTCGGTGATGTGGGCGGCAGCGGCGTCGCGGTCGAGGTAATCATCGAGCAGGGCGCTCAGTTCGGTGGCGGTGGTGTCGACGGCCTCGGTGACCAGCCTGTCGCGACGGTGGGTCGTCGGATTCTTTACTGATAGAAGCGCTTGTCAAGCGCGCTCAGCTGTCGGTGAGGGGACGCGTGTACTCGTGGGGCCGCGTGATGTCGAATGTGCAACTGACGTGGCGGCGAGTTGGTGGGGTCCGAGGCGCCCTCTGACCCACGCGTGCTCGAAGCGAATGTGTTGCTCAGCCTCGGGGATGACTGTCGCGTTCGCGCGGTGGGAGGAGCCCGGTGTCTGTACCAAAGATCGAGGTCGTGCCTCATAGAACGTCGACGTCGTTCCCGGCCACCGTGCGCTGCCCGGCGATAAGCTGCGGTGCGTTTATTGGTAGCCATCTCGGGTTAGTCGGGTGAACCGCGTAGAGAGTGTTGTAGGTCGCTCAGTGCGATGAAGGCTTCTGCGGTGGTTCCCAGGGCTTCTGGTGTCGGCCCGGCCGGGGTAGGTAGTGAGGCCAGGCGGTTCGCGAGCTGGGTGACGGTATTCCGGTCGCCTTCGAGGGCATCGCGTTCCTCGTCGGTCAAGACCAGATTTTCCAACATGTGATCAATGCCGTCTTTGACTTGGAGTAGCTGTCCTGAGCTGGATTGTTTTGGTAGGTAGAAAGGGCACCGGGCACAAGCGAGTCGGTGGGGGCATTTGGCGAAGAAGTCGTAGGTGCAGTAGCCCTCTCCGAGGTCGTAGTACTTCCACGGCTCACCGTCGGCGGCCGCTCCGGTCATGATCGTGTCGCGGTCGATCAGGACCTGAATGGTTCGGACGTTGCGGGCGAAGTAATCGGCTTTCTTGTAGGCGGCGGTGAGGCGGCGCTGAAGAATGGTGGCGTAGTGGCGGGTGCTGGAGTAGTGCTTGTGGCCCAGCCATTCCTTCAAGTCGACGAGCGAGAGCGGCTCTGATGCATTGAGCAATTGGGTCGCGATGGTGGCGCGGGCGCGGTGGCTGGTCAGAGCGCCACGCGAATCATGCTCTGGGATACCGGCCTTACGGCACAACACCGGTATCAAATGGGAGTTGAGGTAAGACAGTCCTATTAGTTCGCCGCGGACGCAGAACAGGAACTGTTGACGTTGCCGGGTCTTGCGGTCGTGGAGGTCGGGCTGAGGTGGACGAACGGCGCGCCACGCCTCAATGAGTTCGCCGACTAGCGGATCGACCGGCTTGCTGAACGCCCTGCTCGTTTTGTTCGCCGGCACATGCAGCAAGCAGATCGGGAACGGCGTTCCGGTCTTCTCATCGCGCCCTTCGTCGCGCTGCACGCAGTCCCGTTCGAGGCGCCGGATTTCATCGATGCGTAGGCCCGCGAAGAGCCAAACCCCGATGAGCGCTCGCACCATCTCGATCGGGTAGTAGGTGCGGTGCTCGGAGTTGGCGGCGCGGGCGGCGGCGCTGCCGTAACGCTTGAGGTCGACTGCCTCAAGGGTTAGTCCCGCGGCCATCAGTTTGGCCCAGGAAACGTCGTCGATGATGCGCGGGTTGGGACCCATTTGTGCGCGTACCGACAGCGGCCCCGCTAGAGCTTTGCGGGGGTCGAAGCGCGGGGTGATCCATTCCCAGTCGATGAGATCGAGGAAGAAGGCGCGCAGGCCGTCGATGCGTTGAACCTTCCCCTTTACGCCCAGGGGTTGTCCGGTCTTGCGGGTGTCGCGGTTGCAGCCGGCCCACTGGCCGTGGGTCGCGTTGAGCGTGTCGGCGACGTACTCGGCGGCGATGTCGCGAGTCCACAGGTGCGGTTCGAGGGCTTCGGGGTGTTTGTCGGCGGCCCAGCGTCCGGCGATGAGAATGATGGCGAATCTGCCACGCAGGGAGCCTGACTCGATGGTGGTGACGTTGCGCCACCGCAGCGCCCAGTGCACCCACTTCGGGGGTGCGGAGTCGAGGGTTTCTTGTCGTGGTCCGCGCTGGCGGGTGTTGCGGGCCACCGGTGCGCGCAGGATGCCATCGTGGGCCAAGACGCGGGTCACTTTTATTAGCCCGGTGCGGCGGGCTCCACCGCCGTAGAAGGCGGCGAGGGAGGACACGGTGTCCTCGGTAAGATCGACCAGGGTGGCGGTGCCGCTGCACAGCATCAAATCGCTCAACGCCGCGGCGACCTGGCTACCACTGGTGTGTTCGGAGACCTCCCACGTTCGCAACGTGTCTTGAATGTGGGAGATCGCGGACTCTACGGCGGGCGTGCCGAAAGCCAGTCCGGCGGTCCTGCGCACGGACACCCTGATGTCACGGTGCAGGGTGCGGTGGCCCGCGACGACATTGGCGATTGCCACCATCGGCGCAGCCAGCTTCGAACTTGACCTTAGCTCTGCATTCGCCAAGTCGCGCCATACGTCTTGGTCCCAGTCCCAGTACGGGCATTGTTCAAGGTGCACCCGTCTCAGCAGGCGGCTGCGGGTCCGCCCGGCGATGTCTGGCCGCCACTTGACCAGTAATGGTGTCAGGGGGTCAACAAGTCGGTGTAACGCCCGGGCCGTGGGGTTGGTGAGATGTGGGCTGCCGCGGTCGAACAGGTCGGCTAATACCGCAATCTCCTTGTCAGTCAGCATCATCAACGCATCCGGGCGAGCGCCGACAATCGCCGCTCTTGGTCGGCGTGCAATGAGGTAGAGGCGGCGTGAAACTTCGCGGCCAGTTCGCGCCCGGAGAGGTGAATGTAGGTCAGCGTGGTAGATAGGTCTCGGTGACCTGCATATTGGGCTATCTCGTCGATGTCCCATCCCGCCCGCGCAAGGTCGGTCAGCCGGAGATGGCGCAACGTGTGGGTCGACAACTCGGGCACCCGTGCACGTTGAGCGATGGCTGTGACGGTCTTGGACCACGCCGACGGACCGACACCAGCGCCGTGGTTGCGGCGGGACGTGCTGAGGAACAGATTGCCGTCGATCTTGCCGAATACCTCGGTGCGGTGGTGCAGGTAGGCGACCAGCAACCGCGCCGAGGTGGCGCCAAACGCCACCGTTCTGGCGCGCTGTGATTTAGTGGTTTCCGCCCGCAGGTGGATCAACGACCAGGCTGGCTCAAGATCACCGATACGCAGAGACACCAATTCTTCGCGGCGCAACGCACCGTCGTACGCCAAGCAGAGCATCAAACGGTTTCGTAGTGTGTCTGCTTGACCGGCTAGCAGGATGCGCTCCCAAGCGAATACGTCGGGAATCCACGGCGCTTTCTGCGCTACCCGCACCAGACCGTATCGCGGTTGCTTGCCGCGGCGGCCCGACTGGCCGCGACGAACGGGATTCCGCTCGCGGAGTTGATCTTCGACGAGGAAATCGTAGAAGCCGCGGATCGCGACCACCCGCTGCTGCACCGTCGCGTCCGACAATCCAGTTCGGCCGGCATGGGCGTGTGGCCGTTGCCGCATGTCCCCAATCCAGGCGGCTACAACATCGGCCCGCGCGGTGACCGGATCCGCATTTGAAGCAGCACAGAACGCTATGTAGTCCTGCAGCGCTCGACCGTAGGCGTCCACGGTATTCGGGGCGCGCCCGATGTTCGCTGTGAACTGCAGCCACCGCCGACCCTGCTCATGAGAACCGACGTCAGGGAAGCGCTCCCACGCAACTTCTTTCATCTCTCGACAGTAGGCGCTGAATTCCACATAAGGCAGAATACGCACGCACTCTTGGGAATTTCCTCACCCAGGATGTCCATGACGAACTCGTGGCAGTCTTTGCGTGACCAGCCCCAGTCTTGGAGCGGGTAGAAGCCGCGCCGCAGTCCCGTGTTGTAAGCGGTGTCCTTGATCGACCGGGCTGTCTCGTCGGCTTCGAACCCGATCGCATGCCGGTACGGCTGCCCCTTGGTGATCCGGGCGATGATGGGGTCCAAGGCATTTCCTTTGGAATGCACCGAACACGCCCGCATGCCGCCGCGCTGGGGCACTGTGCCCGCAGAGAGCATCTCGTTGGCCAGGGTGTAGGCGCCGTCGGCGAACAGCCGTGTGGGGGTGCGTGAGTCATCCAGGACGGCCACACCATCCCCGGCGGCGGTGGTCTTGCGCTGCGCTCGTGCTACCTGAACAAATCGCAGCGAGTGCTTGGCGAACAGAGGCAGGATGCGCCGTGTCACCACGTCGCTGGTGGAGGCGAACTCGTTGCCGGTCATCGCGGTGATAACCACCATCTCGGCTAGGTCGAAGTCACGCGATGACGGGTCGAGCATCCAGCGCAACAGCATCGCCGAGCTGTCCAGGCCCAGTCCGAACGAGGCAACCACCGAGGGCGTGTGGTCACCGCCCATGCCGGGCAGATGACCGCGCCCGGCATCCCGTGTCGGTGATGTCATTACGGCACTTGGCATTCCGAGTCCCAACCTCTCACTACCTGTTGCCTATAGCATACACTCACGGTATGCTATAGGCAACAGGTAGTGACGCCAGAGGGGATGCACTGATGAGCGCAGGAACGCTGACCGAGGACCAGCGCTGGCTGTTGTTCGCCATCGGCGGCTGGGAGATGCGTGAGTGCTTGCTCGGCCCGCACGGGGTCGATCACTTCATGCAGTCATGCTCGTCGGCATACGGACATGATGGCCCGGCCGGAGGTCCGGCCTGGCTGACCGGATGGACCACCAGCGGTGGCAAGATCACCGCTCCCCCTCGCGGCGACGTGCGGGTCGTGGTGACCAAAGCCCACATCAACGCCTACGCCGCCACCCTGGCTGCCGACGTGCTCGCCGACCTCAGCGCCTGCCGATCCGCCGACACTCAGGAACACACCAGGACCGCGGGCTGGTGCCGCTGCCCCTGGCAGCACACCGCGCCCAACAGCCATTCCGGCCCGTGCACCCGCTACCACCCCAGTGATGCCGAGGAGCAGGACCACTACGACCGATGCCGCCGAATCCGGACATGGACCGAGGCCGTGCTGCGCCGCGCGCTAGGCATCGACACCGGTCAGCTCGCCCTTTTCGACGGCATCTGACGCACCGAACGAACCCCCGCACTGAAAGGACACCCCTGATGATGATCAACACCTCCGCGCCGCAACCCCTGCCCGCACAGCCGGCGTTCTGTGCCGGCGACCGAGTCATCTGCCACGGCATCGAGTTCCCCGCTGAGGGAGTGGTCACCGACGTCCTCGAGGACGGCCGGGTGCAAGTGCAGTGGCCCGACTGTCTGCGCACCACCGAGCTTCGCGCCGACGTGAGCCACGTCCCCGACGTGAGCCAGGCGAGCGCGTACATCGTCGTGTGGCTTCTCACGGTGTGCGAAGACGGCCAGTTTTGCACGGCACTGCACCGCACCCACCAGGACGCCGTGGCCGAAGTTCTGAGCGGCTGGGGGCGCATCACCGAGGACTACACCGACGAGGACATCACCGAGATGGACCAGGACGAGTTGTCGGAGGTGTTCGCCGATGCCGGAGTCGACTTCCGCATCGAGGAGATCAGGATCGACCTGCGGGACTTCCCCGTGATGCCGGGTTGCCCATAACGGCCGCCCAGTGAAACAGCGGGCCCACACAACACCGCGTCAACGTGTTGCCGATAGGCAACACTTGGTGTATGCTATAGACAACAGGCAAGCATTCAAACCGGGAGTGGCGCAATGACATTCACAATGACCGACCTATTCTGTGGGGCAGGCGGATCGAGCGCCGGTGCCGTTTCGATTCCCGGCGTGAGCGTCCGTACCGCGGCCAATCACTGGGACCGCGCGATAGAAACCCACAGCCTCAACCACCCCGACGCCGAACACATTCAAGCCAATCTGAGCGAGACCGATCCGCACTACTTCCCGCGCACCGATCTGCTCTGGGCATCGCCGAGTTGCACCAAACATTCCGTAGCCCAGGGCAAGCGCCGCCAGGACGCCCAGCCCGACCTCTTCGGCGAAGTCCTTCCCGACGCCGCCGCCGAGCGGTCCCGCGCCACCATGTGGGACGTGGTGCGCTTCGCCGAGTACCACGCCTACGACGCGGTGATCGTGGAGAACGTCGTCGATGTCGTCTTCTGGCCGCCGTTTCAAGCGTGGCGGATGGCCATGGAATCGCTGGGCTACACCGCCCAGATGGTGTTCCTCAACAGCATGCACGCCCAGGTGTTCGGGCCGGGCGCGCCTCAGTCGCGCGACCGTTTTTACGCGGTCTTCTCCCGGTCGGATGCGCCCAGGCCTGATGTCTCCCGGGCCGTCTCGCCCTCGGCGCTCTGCCCTGAGTGCGGGCCGGTGCGCGCGGTGCAGTCTTGGAAGCGTCTGGACCGCACACCGTGGGGAAAATATCGCAGCCAGTATGTGTACCGCTGCCCCAACCCCAACCCCAAATGCCGCTACCAAATCCTGGAGCCGCACTACCGACCCGCGTCCGACATCATCGACTGGTCGTTGACCGGCACCCGGATCGGTGATCGCACCCGGCCCCTGGCGGCCAAGACCATGGCCCGCATCGCTGCCGGAATCGAGCGATACTGGGGACCCCTGTTGGTTCCCGTCGAAGGCCGCCCCGGCAAGAACGCCGCGCCGGTGAGTGCCCCGGCGCGGACCATGACCACCCGCAGCGAGACCGGGCTGTTGGTGCCCACCGGAGGAACATGGCGCACCGAGGCAACCAGCACCGAGGAACCGATCTCCACGCGCACCACCCGGGAGAACGACGGAATCGCCTTCCCGCCCTTCATCGCCGAACTGCGCGGCGGTAGCTGCGACGCCCGCCCGGCCAGCGACGCACTCTCGACGGTGACCGCCAGCGGCAACCACCACGGTCTGATCTGCGGCTACTACAGCACCGGTGTGAACGTCAACACCACCGGCGCCCCGCTGTCGACGGTGACCACCATCGAAAAGCACGCCCTGCTGACCAACACCTCGCGCGGTGGCCGCGCCCAACCGACCCCGGCCGCACACACCATCAGCCCCGAAGACGTGATGTTTCGGATGCTTGAGCCCACCGAGATCAGCTCGGCCATGGACTTCCCCCGCGACTACGCCATGGTCGGCACCCGCCGCGAACGAGTCCGGCTGGCCGGCAATGCCGTCACTCCCCCCGCCGCACGCGACCTGGTCGGCCTGGTCGTCGAAGCCCTCAGCGGCCAACCCATCACCCCGGCGGCCTAATCCCCTGTGCCCACCCCCGATCAACGGAGGACCATCGACGATGCCGACCAGCTACTACAACCACGAGCCCGTGCTCGCCGCCATGCTCGACCACTTCGGCGTCACCGTCAGCCTGAACAACACCGGCGGGGGCTGCATGGTCTACGAGGGCCGCCTGGAGGCGGGTCTTTTCATCGCCATCATCGAAGCTGAGGACTTCATCAGTCCCTGGTCCGTGCGCAGCGCCAACGAAGCGGAAAACCGGGCGCACGGCTGGGCCATCGGCCTGTACCTGCCCGATCCGCAGGACCCGGCCAATCGCGACGAAAGGCCAATCGCGGCCGCGATCGACCGCATCTGCCATTTCGCCGACCTACCCCACGTCGTCAAAACCGCCCTGGCCGCCGTCCGACGCGCCAGCCCCGCCAGCCCGGTCTTCATGCTCACCGACGCACACGGCACCCGTCAGGCCGACAACATCTGGTAAGCCAGAACGCCGCACAGGCCGGCCTCACGCAACCATCTGACTGAGAACGCATTCGAATCACAATTCGCGAATAGTCACCAAATTGTAAGCCCTGAAACCAGGGTCACCACTTCTTTTCCGTTCGGCATCGGTCGGTATTCAACGAAAAGAACGGCGACGCCAATAAAAGAGGGCTGTACCAGCGACAACGGTACGCGAAAGAATCGCCGCGATACTCAATTAAATTGCTCTAAAGGGTTGTCTATCGCATACTGTTACGGTAGACTAAAGGCATGCGTACAATTACTCGCGACGCCATTTCTGCGACCATTTACACCAAGCCGAATTGCGTGCAATGCACGGCCACCAAGCGTGCCTTCGACCGACTCGGTGTGCCCTATGACCTGGTCGATGTCAGCGGTGATGAGACCGCCCGTCAACGCCTGGCCGCGCTGGGTTATCAGAGCGTGCCGGTCGTGATCTGCCAGTCCCCCGCCGCGCAGTGGAGTGGCTTTCGGCCCGACCGCATCAGCGCCCTGGCCAATCAAGCGATTGGCGCACTGGATGCAACGGCGGTTTCGGCGTGAACACCACCGCCAACGGCGACACGGCCAACCAGGCGAGCGGGAAAAGACACCCGGCAGTGAGCTACTCGGCCACCATTACCGACCCGCAAGACCCTGACGCCATGCCGATGTGGGAGTCGTTCGACCACCCGGCCATCCAGGATGCCCTCCAGGCTGCGCGAACATACATTCACACCGCCCAGCCGAGTGACCGGCTTGTCGATGAAGGACATGGGGTGTACGCGATCTGGACCGGTACCGGGCGGACCTCACGGCAAGTCGGCATGCTCGTCATCGCGCAACCTGAGTGATGAACACGAACGGGAATGCGCGTGGCCCGGCTTCGGGTAACGCGCGCAGATTTGGCAGCCCGGCTCACCCGGGCCTCGTGGACTCGCCCCAGCTGCCGATGCTGGCACTGGCCGACATCGCCTGAGCAACCCCCCACCCCCGTGCTACGCACCTCGACCACCAGAAAGCCCGCCATGCAACACCGCTCGTTCCGCGTGCATCCCGATCGCTTCGACTACTGGATCGAGGCCCTTGGTGACACCCTGGCCGCCAAGATTCCCACCCGCAGCACCTCGGCAACCCCGGCCGCTCTGTTCCAGGCGTTGGTCGCCGAGGCCGCCGAACTCGGCGTCCTCGGCGACCATGGACGCACCGCGCTGAGCGCGGTGGCGTGCGACAACGACCCGACCCGCAGCGGAATCGTGGTCATGGTCGACCGCACTGACCGCAACCCCCGGATCGCCACCACTTGGATTGAGCTCCACGCACCCGCCGCGGGCTGCTCGGACGCCCACGCCGCCATGTCCTACCTCGCCCTGGTGTGCAGTGAAGCCAACGCTCTGCACTACCCCGAGCCCACCGCACCTCAGCTGTCCCCCGCGCACGTCTTCGAACTCGCCGCAGACTTGCACGACGCCCAACGCAGCGGCGAACCACTGACCCAGCACTACGAAACAGCCGAGCACTACGGCATCACCGCCGACCAACTCACCCGCGCGGCGCGGACCCTCGATCTGCTCGCCATCGAGGACTTTCCGGCGTGGATTCGACAGCAGTACCTCATCGACGGATCACTGCGCGGCTATCTGCCGGCCAACCCCGCCGACCTCACCACCTGGACCTTGGCGCAGCTCGCCGACCACCACTACACCGCCGCCCGCGTCTAAGCCCCGCCCTGGCGGCCTCTCACCACAACGTCGCTTGACCGCCGCCCAGCAGGGCCGCGGTCACCGCCTCAGCGTCCCATCCATGACGTACCGCCTCACGAATCGCCCGCGAGCGCATCGCCCGCGCAGCACGCCCCGCACCGCGCGCCACGATCACCGGCCGCCCGCCCCCACGCCCCATCCGCGCCATGCGCCGCATGTTCTCGCGCTGATCACCGCCCACCACATGAAGGCGCACCCCGTGCCCTGTCTCATCGGACGGCACCACCAGCACACAAGCCGGGTTATCGCACTCGTGCAACGCACGAACATCGGCGCCAAGCTCTACACCCTCTAGCGCGGCGGCGAGCGCGTACCGCGCCGCCCGCACGACCCGCACCCCCTCCTCGCGGCGCAGCCGCAGCACCGGGTACCCGTCATTGCTGATCGCCCCCACATAGATGGCGCAGTCCCCCTCAGCCGGCCCGCGCACGACCCGACTCAAGAACCGATCCCGCTCCGCGCGGTGAATCACCGGATCGACCCGCAGCGGTAGCGGTTGCGACCGCCAGATACCCACGATGCCCAGCTGCCCAGTCTGCGCTGCCCGCCCGCTACCGGGCAGCCTCACCGTCGGCCGGCTGTAAAGCCCGGTCGCTCACTTCGCCCGCCTCCGCGGGCAACACCTGCGCGGCCGGATCGACACTGTCGTCCGGTTCAGCGGATGTCGATGTCTCCTCGCCGCTCTCGCTGGCAGCTGCGGTCTGCATGTAGTCACGAATCTGACGCTCGGTCAGTCCCGACTGCGCGGCAATACCGCGCATGCTCTCACCACGCAACCGCATGGTCTGCAATGCCTTCCCGATCGCCACCTTGTGCCGATCCCGCCGAGCCTCAGCGGCTTCGGTCACCCGCGCAACCTGCGCCCGCAACCACGTATCGACCTCGTCGAGTTGCGCCTGTCGATACTTCACCTCGGTCAGGTCGCCGACGTTGGCCCGTTCCAGTGCCTCACGCGCCAGCTGTGCGGTCTTGCGCTCGGCACGAATTTGCGCGCGGACATCCTTGCGCGTCTTCGGTTTGTCCATATCCGTGCATGGTAGTTCTTCGTTCCCCTCACGTCACCCCATCACCAAATTTGCTATCCACCACTCCATCCCCATCACCGTCCACTCTGCTCACGCCCCTCGCCCATATCCTTGGTATGCCCAATCCACCGGCCAACTTCCACTCACCGCACCACACACCTCTTGCACTAAGGTTTCATCCATGTTAACTCCCGTATCAGAGGCGATATTGAGCCCCACTCTGCATTAGCTGACCCTGTACGATCGGAGGCGTGATGCGGTCATGATGGGCATTCACAAGCTCACCGCCGGGGACGGATACCTGTATCTGATCCGGCAGACCGCTGCACATGACGCCTCGGTGCGGGGTCGGCAATCCCTGGGGGACTACTACACCGAGAAGGGCGAGACTTCCGGCCGATGGATGGGCCGCGGATTGCCCGGATTGTCCGAGTCGGCGGCGCGGATCACCGGCTCCGATCAACTGCCCGATGTGTGGACAGTCGCGCACGGTTCAGAGGTCACCGAAGACCAGATGAAGTCTCTGTTCGGATTGGGATGGCATCCCAACGCCGACAAGATCATGCTCAGCGTCGGCGCTCTCGGCACACCCAAAGCGGCAGCTGTCGACGCCGCAACATTGGGCCGCCCATTCATCATCAACGACGCTTCCACGGAACTCCAGCGCCGGTTAGCTGTCGCGTTCCGCGACCACAATCTGAGCATCGGGGAGCACTGGAACGCCCCAATTGCCGACCACCTACGCGCCCAAATGAAGACCGATATCGGCCGTGAGCTGTTCTACGCAGAGTATGGGCGCGAGCCGTTGGACGCCCGCGAACTGACGGGATTCGTTGCCCGCCAATCACGGGAACAGACCACCTCAGTGGCCGGTTATGACCTCACTTTCACACCGGTGAAGTCAGTGTCGGTGCTGTGGGCGCTGGCCCCGTTGGATGTGGCGTCCGCGATCGAGTCATGCCACGACCAGGCGGTCGCTGATGCGTTGGACTTCCTTCAAGACAACGCCGCATTCACCCGAATGGGCGCCGGTGGGATCGCCCAACTCGACACCGAAGGATTCCTTGCGGCGGCGTTCACCCACCGCGACAGCCGCGCGGGTGATCCGAATCTGCACACCCACGTCGCGGTGAGCAACAAAGTTCGCACACGTGACGCCCAAGGATTCCCGGTGTGGATGGCGCTGGATGGACGCACCCTGTTCAAACATGTGGTGGCGGCCTCGGAGCTCTACAACACCCGTATCGAGGGATACCTGAACGAGCGACTGGCGGTGTCCTTCGAGGATCGCCCCACCGCCGAGGGCAAGCGGCCCATCCGCGAGATCGCGGGTATCTCCCCAGAACTGGCCGACCAGTTCTCCTCGCGCCGGGCCGCCATCACCGCCCGCTTCGCCGAGCTGGCCAAACAATTCCTGGTCGATCACGGCCGCGAACCGACCACCCCGGAAGCCATCGCCCTGTCCCAGCAGGCCACCCTGGAGACCCGCGCGGCCAAGCACGAGCCACGCTCGCTGGCCGAGCAGCGCCAACAATGGCGCACCCAAGCGCGCGAAGTTCTCGGCGGCGACACCGCCGTGCGCGACATGCTCGGCGCAGTCTTGGCCCCGGCCCGTCTCGCGCCCCCGGCCGCCGAGATCACCGACGAATGGATCGCCACCGAAGCGGCCTGGATCGTCCGAACGGTCTCCGAATCGCGGTCGAGCTGGCAACGCACCCATATCTACGCCGAGGCGCAACGCGCGGTGCGCAGCGCCGGCTACGCCGCTGACCCCGCGCTCGCCGAGCGTCTCACCGACGCCGCACTGGCGCCGGGACTGAGCCAGTCGCACGCCCGCGTCGCCGACACCGACCTTGGGGAGCCGCAGGTTCTGCGCCGCCGCGATGGCACCAGCGTGTACCACCCGCACGGCACCGAACTGTTCACCAGCGCGGAAATGCTGGCCGCCGAGAAACGCATCCTGGCCGCAGCCACCCACCAGGATGGCCGGCAAGTGCCCCCCGAAGTGGTCGACATGGCGCTGTTGGGCGAGCAAGCCCACCGCGGCCGCACCTTGACCACAAGCCAAGAAACCATGGTCCGCGAAATGGCCTGCTCCGGGGCGCGGGTCCAACTCGCTCTTGCTCCCGCCGGCACCGGAAAGACCACCGCCATGTCGGTGCTGGCGCGGGCCTGGAGAGAGTCAGGCGGCACGGTCATCGGACTGTCCCCCAGCGCCAACGCCGCCCAAATCCTGCGCGCGGACATCGACAACGCCGACACCGACACCATCGACAAGTTCGTGTGGCTGGCCGCTCACCCCGACGCCCACGACGATCCGGCCCGACGCTGGTTCGACCGCATCGACACCTCGACCCTGATCATCATCGACGAAGCCGGTAAGACCGGAACGCTGGCCCTGGACGCGGTCCTGGCCACCGCCCAGGCCCGCGGCGCCACCGTGCGGATGATCGGAGATGACCGCCAGCTGTCCTCCATCTCCGCAGGCGGGGTGCTGCGCGACATCGCCGAAACCGTCGGGGCGCTCCAGCTCACCGAAGTGCTCCGGTTCGTCTCGCTCTCCGAACGTCACGCCACCACCGCATTGCGGCTGGGCGACCCCTCGGCACTGGCGTTCTACGCCGACAACCACCGCATCCACGTCAGCGCCGAAGGCACCGCAACCGACGCCGCCTACCAGGCCTGGCGGGCCGATGTGGCCCGCGGCGCCGACAGCCTGCTGCTGGCCCCCACCAACGAGGCCGTCGCCGAACTCAACCAACGCGCGCGCCTGGACCGGCTCAACGCCGACCTCGCCGAGGGCAACGCCAGCGGGGGCGCCGAGGCCGGCCTGTCCGATGGGCTGCGCGCCTCGGTGGGCGACACGGTGGCCACGCGCAAGAACCGTCGCAGCCTGCGCATCGGCGGGGCGCGTGACTTCGTGCGCAACGGCTACCGGTGGACGGTCACCAAAGTGTGGGGCGACGGGGCGCTGACGGTGGCGCACCTGAGCACCGGCCAGAAAGTGAAACTTCCGGCCTGGTACGTCGGCAAGCACACCACGCTGGGCTACGCCTTCACCATCGACGGCTCCCAGGGGATGACTGTCGGGAACAAGAACACCGCCGGTATGTGCCATGTGGTCGGAGCGGAGTCGATGAGCCGCCAGCAGCTTTACACCGGCCTGACCCGCGGTACGCACGAGAATCACATCTACTTCTCCACCGCCGAGACCGATGAGCACCGCATCTTGGCGCCCAAAGCCACCCACCCCGACACCGCCATCGACGTGATGACCCGCATCCTGGGCCGTGATGACGCCCAGGTGTCAGCCACCACCGCCGCCCGCCGCGCCGAAGACCCGACGCTGCGGCTGGCATCGGCGGCGCACATGTACCTCGACGCCCTCGGTGAAGCCGCCGAGCTCCTGTGCGGCACGGAGGGACTCGCTGAGCTAGACGACGCCGCCACCAGCGTCTACCCCGCGCTCACCCAATCAATGAGCTGGCCGCAGCTGCGTAAACATCTGGCCATCTTGGCGGCCAACGGCCACAATCCCACCGCGATCCTGACCACCGCGGCCGCCGCCCGAGAACTCGACAGCGCCGAAGACGCCGCCGCCGTCGTGGACTGGCGCATCGACCTGACCGCCGCGGCCGCCAACATCGGCCCCCTGCCGTGGCTGCCCTCACTGCCGACCGCCCTGGCCGGGGACCCCCAATGGGGCCACTACCTGCGTGCTCGCGTTGATCTAGTGGCCTCGCTGGCCGATCACGTCCGCAGCATCGCCGCCGGATGGGATCACAGCAGTGTGCCGGGGTGGGCGCACCCGATCCTTGCCTCCGCCCCCGACGACCAGACCCGCGGCGCCCTGATCGAAGAACTCGCCGTGTTCCGGGCCGCGTTCGGAGTCGACGACGCCGACACCCGCCTCACCGGCCCACCACAGCCCAGCCACCGCCCCCGCCGCATCCAGCAGATGCTCGAACAGGCCGGCCGCGGCCGCGTCGGGCATGCCACCACCCCCACCAAACGGTTCGATTCCCTCATCGACACTCTCGACCCCCGGGTGCGCCGCGATCCCTACTGGCCGCAGCTGGCCACCCACCTGACCGCGGTCGCCCGCACCGGGGTCAACCTCAGCCAGCTCCTCGACGACGTCGCCAGCTACGGACCGCTGCCCGACGAAATGCCCGGCGCCGCATTGTGGTGGCGGCTGTGCGGGCACCTGAGCCCGGCCACCCTGGACACCAGCAGCGCCCGGTTGCGTCCGCACTGGCTGGCCGACCTCAACACCGTGTTCGGCACCGCGACCGCCGAGATCATCGCCTCCGACCCCGCATTCCCCGGCCTGGTGGCCGCCGTGGACAGCGCCATGTCTGTCCAGCGCTGGACCCCCCGCGACCTGCTGGAGGTCGCCGATGAAGCCCTGCGCGACAACGACCCCGATGCCACCGTGCGCGCCGGCGACCGCGCCCGTCTGCTCACCTACGCCATCGGCCTCTTCGCCGCTGAACACCCCTACGACCACACCATCCCGCTGCCCGAAGAACCCCCGCTCAGCGTCGAAGAAGACGAAGAGTTGCGCCACCGGGTGCCCGACCCGAAACGGCCCATCAGCACCGCGCTGAGCACCGACGACATGCTCGCCATTCTCGGCATCAGCACCTACACCGCCCCGGTGCTCGTCGAGACCGTGCCCCTCGACCCACTGACCTACTACGACGAGCTGATCGACACCGAGGACGCCGGGCTGTCCTTCGATGACCTTCTGCTACAGCGCCCCTCGGTTGCCCCCGCCGAAGAACTCGACCCCGCCCTGGCCAACCTCGCCGACTTGCGCGAACAGCTACACCAAGCCAGCACCGCCCTGGACACACTGGGCGCCGCCATCGCCACCAACACCGGGCCAGCCGCCCTGGCCGCCCGCCCGCACATCCTGGCGTTGCGTGAACGCGCCGACCGCGACCGCCCCTATCTGCTGGCCCTCTGCGATGTCATCGCCCGATACAGCGACGCCGACCACGCCTATGAGCAAGCCGTGAACTATCACACGTGGGCGAAATCCCAACTGGCCCACTGCGAAGCGACCCCCGATGCCGACGAGTTGGAGATCAGCTCAGCACGTCGCCTCGTCGAACTGGCGGCGATGGGCATACCCACCGAGCGGCCCGCCGAGCAGTACCAGGCCGAAATGGACGCTGCCCGCGCGGCCCGCGTCCGCGCCGCCGGCGGCGCGGAGCGCATCGTCACCGCCGATGATGTTGACGCCGCACGCCGCCTGGCCGACGAACTCGACGCAGCTGCCCTGCGCGAAGCCCAAGCCGACCGCCGACGCATCCAAACCGCCTTGCACCGCGCCGAGACCGCCGCGGCCAGAGCCTTCGCCGCCGCGCAAACCCGCAGCGCGCAGTACCTGCTTGACCGCCACGACCAGATTCGCACCGAGATCGCGGTTCTGGGCGCCGCCGGCGGCTACGACCTCGCCCACGCGATCCCCCTCGGTGACACCGCCACAGCACAGCTGTCAGACCTGACCCGCCGCGGTGTCAGCACCCTGGCCTCCACCCCCTTCACCGTCACCCCGGTGCATGTCGGGGACGAGCGGGCCGGGCTGGAGGCGATGGGGGTCATGTACGCCGGCCACCGGGGCGCAGGACGCCCGGTGCTGTGGTGTACCCCCGACTCGTTGCACGCTGACCGGGCCGGCGCCGCGGTCGCCGACGAGGTTCTGACCGTCGCGGAGGCCCGCGAGCGGCTGACGGGCACCCCGCTGGCCGAACATGCGCTGTTGATCGTCGAGCATGCCGCCGACGTGGCACCAGAGGTGCTGCGGGACTTCGCCGAACACGCCGCCGCCCGCAACGCCCGGCTGATCCTGCTCGATGACGACACCGACGGCTGGCCCCCCAAACCCTCAGCCCCGCTGCTGCGACTTCTGCACACCGACCTGCCGTGGTCGATCACCCTCAGCGTGGCAGAGGGACCAGTCCCCCGCCGCATCGACGCCTTCGACCGCGCCCCCACCATCGACCAAGCCCAGCGCTGGGACCCCGAACTGCTCACCGACGACCTCACCGAGGCGGTTGCACAGCGAGCCCGCCTGGCTGGCGAATACGCCACCGCCTACCGCACTCACCAGGCGCTGTGGACGCTGAACACCGCTGCCCGCCAGCGTGATGCCCATGCGCGCCAGACCACGATCACTGATCAGTCAGATACCGGACGGGAGCGATAGATGCACACCGGAGAAACCAGCGACGGCGGCGACGACGCCGGCCCGCCACACGCAGATAGGTTGGTGGCCGTGCTAGAGATCGGGTCGATGCTTGCGGGCTACCGCATCCAGGGCATCGTCGGCACCGGGCAAATGGCCACCGTCTATTTGGCGCAGAGCCCTGATCTTCCCCGCCACGACGCTCTCAAAGTCGCCAACAGTCAGGTGCTTGCCGACGAGGCACTACAGGCGCGGTTCCTCAGAGAGGCCGATGTCGGCGCCACGCTCACCCACCCGCACATCGTCCCCATCCACCGCCGTGGCCAGGACGACGGACTGCTGTGGATCGCAATGCACTACGTCTCCGGCGGCGATGCCGAGACCGCACTGATCGCTGGGACGATCACCGCGTCCCGGGCCGTGGAAATCATCGCCGACATCGCCAAGGCCCTGGACTACGCGCACAGCCAGGGCGTGATCCACCGCGACGTCAAGCCCGCGAATTTCCTCATCGCTGGCGATGGGCGAGTGTTGCTCGGCGACTTCGGCATAGCGCACCGGTGGGGCGAGGTGGACGCGCCCGACTCCATCGCGGCGACCCTGGCCTATGCCGCGCCCGAGGTCTTGTCGGGTCAGCACATTGACGGCCGCGCCGACGTCTACTCGTTGGGGTGCAGCCTGTTTCGCCTTCTCACCGGGCGCACACCGTTTCCGTCCGGTGACACCGCCGCGGTGATCGCCCATCACCTCAACGACCCGATCCCGGCGGTCAGCGACTTCACCCCCGACATCCCGGCGGCGATGGACGCCGTGATCGCCCGCGCACTGGCTAAAGACCCCGCCGATCGCTATTCCACCGCCGGGGATCTCGCCGCGGCCGCAGCACACGCATTACATCCCCCCGCCCCGGCGTCGCCCGGCCCCACCACCACCGACGACAGCCCTTCTCCAGCCCGCCCGCCGGCACCGGCACCGGCGATACAGCCCACTGTCCGCCCGGTGGTGCAGAGCCCGCCGAACCCGTCGCCGCGGCCGGGGTCAACCCCAAAGCCGCTGGCGCCCTTCGAAATACCTCGTCCTGCTCCCGACTCCTCCCCGCCCCGTGACCGCGATCACGCGCGGTTGCTCCGGGTAGGTGGCGCGGCCCTGGCCGCTGTGACGCTCGCGGTCACGGTGGGGATGTGGCTCACCTCCGGCCGTGAGGATGATTCCGCCCAAGAACCCGCCAGCGATCCATCAGCAGCCGCAACGACGTCGCCCCCAACACGCTCCCCCGCCGCTGAGGCTCGCCTCCTGCGAGAACTGCCCCCCGGCTACCCCACCGACGCTTGTCGCGCCGTGACACCAGCCGCCGGTGCCCAAGCCACGCTGGAATGCTCAGTGACCCCGGCCCCCGATCAGCCCCAGGCCACCGTCACACATCTGCTCCTGCCCAGCCGGGCCGCGCTCAAAGACGCATTCGATCAGCTGCTATCGACCTCCACCGTGGTGCTGTGTCCCGGCAACATCGCGTCTCCCGGGCCGTGGCGACGCAACGCCACCCCGGGCCAGATCAGCGGCACCTTGGCCTGCGGATTCCAGCAAGATCACGCGATCGTGGCATGGACAACAGATAGCGCGCTGCGCCTGAGCACCGTGACCGCCCCACAGACGGGCACCGACGGCACGCTCGATCCGATCTACTCGTGGTGGATGATGCACTCCTGAGCACCACGTCGCCCCGGAAACTGCTTGCCGCACTGCGGCTTTGATGCGCCATCTGTGAGGCTGCCCGGCCCGCGACGCGGGGCGTTGGCCTCGGTGAGGTCCGTCGAAACGGGGCTCAGGTGTCGGTGGTCAGGCTGGAGAAGGGCTGTCGTCGGTGGTGTGTGGGGCCATGGCCCGGCTACCCCGCGGCAGCTGAACTGCCCTGCGGAACGACCGTTGTCGTTGGTGCGGCAGTGGGAGTTACGGTCGCGGGAGTTCCTTGGGCCGGGGTGCCTTGACTACCAGCGGCCGCCGGGGCCGGTGTGGTGGGGACGGCGGCGGCCGTGGACGGGGCGCCGGCCGGGGTGCCTTGGGCACCTGCTGCCGGTGCTGCGGTGGCGGGGGTGCCCGCCGGTGCGCCCTGGCTCCCGGCCGCTGCTGGGGTGCCTTGGGCACCTGCTGCCGGTGCTGTGGTGGCGGGGGTGCCGGCCGGGGTGCCTTGGGCACCTGCTGCCGGTGCTGTGGTGGCAGGGGTGCCGGCCGGGGTGCCTTGGCTCCCGGCGGCCGCGGGTGCGCCCTGGGTGCTGCCGGTCGCTGCCGGAACACCTGCTGCGGGGGTGCCTTGCCCCGCGGCGGCCGGAGGGGCCACCGCCACGGCGGCGGGAGCGTTCTGGGCTGCCCCGGTCACTGGCAGCGGACGCACCGCGGGCGCTCCATACCCGGTGCCCTCAGCCGCCGGCGGCGGCGCGGTCCACACGGCAAGGTCGCGGCCCCCGTTACTGAAGGCCACACCGGTCGGTGCAGCTCCTGTCACATCGAAATACAGCTTGCCCTCGGGGGTCGCCCCCCCGGGCGGCAGCGCGGAGGGATTGACCCCCTCAGCAGTGGGCACCTGCCACAGCACCGGATAGCTGGCATCGCCGGCCCGGGCGCTGAATCCGGGAATCACCGGAATCCCGCCCTGAGCGGCCCGCGCGGTGGCCTCTGCCTCCCACAACGTGCCCACCGGCTGAAACGGGATGACGTCGGAACTGGGTTCCAATTCACCGACGGTCCACTGTTGGACGTTGTCTCCGTTGACCACATCCGCCGCGGAGCCCAGGGTGGTCTGCTGCTCGTCGGCGAGGGCAAGCGGCGCCCCGATCATCCCGACGGCTGCTGCACCAGCTGTCAGGAACAAAGCGCGCAGAGCAAAACTGGTCACGGTATTTCTCCTTTTGGGTCCTTGATTGGGTTGACAATGCCTGAGCGCTCTTGAGCACCGCAAGCTTTTCCGGCCTTCACGCCACCGCTATTTGCTGCTGTTCGGCCAGCAACTGCGAGCCGATGGTTTGAATCTTGCCGACCGTGTGGTGACTCATCCGCATCCGCCGCCCGATCTCGCGGTTGGTCAGCGAGTCTTCAAACCCCAAGTGCAGCACCTGTGCCACTTGCTCGACTCCAGCCTCCCGCAGCGATGCCCGCGCCAACACGTGCGGCGCTAAGGCCAACCAGCGCCGCCCCGCCACCGCAGGCCCATTGTCGCGCGAGTCCCCGTCGATCCCCGGCTGCGCCGCCGGGGTGTCGGCCACCACGTCATTGCTGGTGACCGGCCTATCGGGCAGGCGCTCGACACCAGCGCTGGTAGATGCTGCGCTGGTGTCGGGTGTGGGTGCTGCGCCGGTGGCGGGTACCGCAGCGGTGGCCGGTGCACTGGTATCGGGGGCTGTGCTGATGTCGGCGGCCACGCCGGCGGGCTGCAACCGCGTCAGGGCGCTGAGCCCGTGTGTCGTTGCGAGCAGTGCAGCGGGGGCTACCGCCGCCAAAAACCCTGTCAGCCAAGGACTTAACGGCTGCTCGGCAGGCAGCATGGCGTGCAACGCATTGCACAAGATGCTGACGATCGCCGAGACCGCCAAGACACTCCAGAAGAACCGCTTGGCCGGATGCCCAGGGTAGGCAGTCATCACGATGACCCCCATAGTTGCCAGCATGATCGTCCCGTCGACCACCAGCGGCCACAGCCACGCCTGATCAGCGGGGATATGTCCCCGCACAGCCAGGTCACGCAGGGCTGCGAACGACAACGCGAAACTGGCCATCCCGACACCGGCCGTGATCGCCACCGCGACGATCCGGGTCAGCACAGCAGCTGTGTGATCAGTGAATCTCGGCATACTCAGTTCCTCGTCCAATCCCCGTCGTCAACGCCCTTGGACGCAGGCCCAGAAGCTGCCGCGCCGCGAGGACCTCACCTGCGTGACCTCGCCACGTTCGGCCATGCTGCGCAAATGCCGATAAATGCCGTTGTGCCCTTGAGCATTCCGCCGAAACTGCACCCGATGCCAGCTGCGGTGGCACTCGAGCACTTCCAGGTCACGATTGGGCGGGTTGCGATGACACAGCACCGCGCAGTCGTGCTCGACCACCATCACCCGCCAGGGCATCCTGGCCGCCAACTCGTGGGTTGACAACGGGGTCGTGCTCCGAGACAGTTCGTCGCGCAGCCGATTACGCAGATTTATGGTGTCTTTCAACGTCACCGCCCCGCCCCCCGATCGCCAACGCCATGCACGATCCGCTGTGCGTCGCTGTGCAACAGCGCCGACCACGATGCCGCGCGCAGGCCCTCGAAACCCCGCTGCGCCCAAGGCCGCCGGGCCACCCGGTGCGGATGGGCGAACACCCAGTGATAGTTCGGGCGGTCACGCCGGCCCGGGCGGCCCCACGGCTGACAGCAGTTGCCCCGCGCCACGTGGACATCAGTCAACACCGCGCCCCCCAGCCACCCCTGCTGGGCGGCATGCCACTCAGCGTCGAGGTGTGCCGCCTGTGCGGCGTACATCCCCGACTCATCGACCCGGGTGCCGCCATAGATCAAGACCGGCCCGCGATAGTCGGTCGACCAGCTGCGATTGTCGACGGTCTTGCCGCCGAACTGTTCAGGGACCAGCAGCAGCGATGCCCACGGCCGCCGCACGGTCAGCCCCATCGCATCACCGCCGCCAGCCCCTGACGGCGGATTGCACACGTCGAGCAGCACCCGCCGATGACAGCCCGGATCACCGACCCGGCATTGGCACGCCAGATCACGGCCCCGCAGGGCACGCAGAGATTCCAGCAGGCCCCGATTGCCCGCCAACCACGTCGCGTAGCGCAGCACCGCTCCGATGCGGGCAGCGTCGTCGGCGCCGCTGGCCGGCTCGAACGGATTGGCGTAGGGGCTGCCCGCGCCGACGGCGACGCCACGATGCGGTGCCCCCGCCGCGGCGTACACCGCGTGTGGTTCCAAATCGACGATCCCTTCGACCTCGGCCCAACGCGCAGGGCGGGGTGCGATCACAGCGGCGGTCATGGCGTGGTGCCTCCTGGTGTGTGTTCTGGTCGGCATGTCAGTGCCCCGGTGGTGTGTTGCGCCCTGGCGCCGGCCGCCCCGGTGGGGCGGTCGCCGCTGCGCGCGGCTCCTGCGAGCCTGCGTTGTCGGGGTTAGGGGGGCCGCTCTGCTGAGATGGGCGGGCCGGGGTGGACGTCGGCGAGGCACCAGTACGGGCTTGTGGGGTGGCCTGGGTTTGCCCGGACCGGCCTGGCGATGGGTGTTTTTCAGCGCCCCGTTTGAAGGCATGAGTTGCCGCTTCTGCGACCTTGACACCGGCAGCAACTTCCGGCGCGGCGGCGCTGGCCGCCACCCGCGCGGCTGCGCTGGTCGTTACGCTTGACTTCTGGCCGCTGGCCGCCGCGCCGATACCCCCCCCGCCGCGGCCGCCAGCGGTCGCTGTGCCCGCTGGCGGTTTTCCCTCGCCGGGGCGGCGCTGCGCCCCAGCGGTTCCGGTGGTTGCCGAGGGCGGTTCCCCTCCGCTGGAGCGGCGCTGGGCGCCCCCGCGTGAGTCGGCGGTTCGGGCCAATGTCTTGGTCGGGGAAGCGTTCGTCGCTGTCGGCGTCGGATGGGGTTTGCGCCCTGGGCGGGCGGCTGCGCTGTTGTCGGCGTGCTCGGCTTGGCCTTGCCCGGTCTTGGCTTTCCTGTCTGCGAGTCGTTCTCGCAGGCTTCCCACCTTGCCCCGGACGTCGTTGAAGTGGTCCACACCGCGGCTGGCTCGCAGAGTGGTCGACACCGCCGATCGGGTGATGCGGATCGGGCCGGGTAGTCCCTGATCGCCGAAGGCGCGCAGTAACGCCCGGAACCCGACTGCCCCGAATACCGCGATCAGCAGCATCACCATCAGCATTGCCAGCGGTGCGGTCATCCCCGTCGCTCCAGCCAGTCCACCTCGGGTGGCTTGGGCCATGAGCAGCACCACAATGCCCATCCCGGCGGTGGCGAAGATCATCTCCACGCCGTGTACCACCAGCTTGAGGGCGGTGCGCTTGGCGAACTGCCGCGCCGGCCCCGGTGCCACGGCCACCGCGGCGGCCGGAACGATCACCAGCAGATTCCAAAAGGCCCTGAATCCGACCCGGAATACCTCGGTGGCGATGTAGTCCAGCGCGAGCAGAACCAGACCGATGATGACGATGATCGCCGCGAACAGGCCCACCGTGGTGGCATCGAGCTGGGTGGCGTGCTGGTATGCCGACGGTGCGCACACGCGGATCGCGGCAGCGGGCCGGTGAATTGGCGCCAGTTGCGTGGGGCCGGCTCCCAGCAGTGCCGCGTTCCACACTCCCGCGCAGCCGGGGATGTCGTCGATGACTTGACCGAAGTTGATCAACTGGATGACCCGGCGCACCAGCACGTCGCACAACCAGCTGGTGAGGGTGTCCATCTGCGCTGCCGTGCCACCGGTGGCGAGCGGGCCGTTGTTGACCACACCTTGTGCGGCCATGAATCCCAGTGACTTCCCGATTCCGAGAACCCCGTTGTCGCTGACCATTTCACTGACCGGGTCTTGCAGCAGAAATGTCGTCGCGCCCAGGACCAGCAGCCCGCCGCCGATGATGCCCAGCCCCAGGCCCATGCCCCGGGTGAGCGCCACGACCCCGCCCACGGCGGCGCAGATCATCATGGCTCCGGGCATCAGGTAGAGCCGCGACACCAGCATTTGGAGGTTCGTCACAATCGGATTCGCCGCCGCGGCAAGCCAACTCAGCCACGTAACCCCTAGCGCGAACTTGATGAACCACAGTCCCAGCGAAACGATGAACAAAAACGTTGCACAACACATCGCCAGCCACGAGGCCAGTTGGGTATAGGTCAGCGCCGTGGTCAACGTCGACATCAGCGCCGGTCCCCATGTGTCGGGGTTGACGCCGAACGACGGTCCTTGCGAGGAAATCGCCTCAGTCATCGGCACCACCGACACGAAGTAGGCGCCGATGGGTATGCCGTAGCTGTCATGCAGCCCCGTCCACGACAGCGCACCGTTGAGGGTGTCAGCGGCGGCTCGGGGGGCGCTGATCACCGCGAACAGCGACCCTGCCCACAGCAGCTGAAACATCAGCCACACCCGCCGTAGGCGAGGATGGGTGTAGAGCCAGGCGGCCAGCATCGGGCTCATCGCCGAACCCCGCTATTGAGGTTGCGGGTATCGAACGCGGCGACCAGATCGTCTTGCACCGGATGCAGCAGATCGACCAGCCCTGCCCGGCCGAAATCGTCGATGAAATAGGCGTATCCGTGCCCATCGACGGTGCGGGTGTTGAGCACCTCCGGGTACTCCTCGGGGTTGATCCCCAACTTGCGAAACGATGCCCTGGCGTAGTCACGATCGGTGGGCTTGAACGGGGTGATCACCCGCATCGGCAGGTTCTGGGCGCCGATCGCGTCGAAGTCCTCGGCGTGCTGACTGATCCCGATCAGCCCGTACTTCTCCTTGCGGCCCTGCGTGGCGATCCGCAGCGCGTCTTTACGGCCCGCAGTGGAGGAAAAATATGTGCGAGCTTCCTCGGCGACGAACCAGCCGAACGCATCCGCGCGCCGCTCACGCCCGGTGTAGGTGATCCGACTCAAGGCGGCGATCATGCCGTAAATCGCCAATCCGGCCCGCGCACGCGCACTCTGCTGGCGGTACAGGTGCAATTGATCGGTTTCCCCGGTATCGGGGAGCTCGAGGCTGGCCGTCAGCCAGATCACCGCATCCTTTTCCGCGATCGGCGGCACCGGCAACGATTCGTCAAACATCGCCCGCAGATAGTCCTTGTCCGCCCAGTACATGAGGGTGTCCGCCAGTTCGGCGTACTCACCGAACTGCGACGGCGCCAAGGCGTTGAGCCAGCGGATCAGTCCGCCAAGGCTGTCGGCGACACGCTCGTCGGGACGCAGCAAGCGCCGCAGCTGGCGGGCCAGAGCCGAGGTGGCCTCCACACCCATCATCGGCAAAAGATGGTCCAGGGTGTATTCGGCGGCCACTGCGCGGGGGAAGATGCGCAGCCCGTCCAACGACCACTGTCCCCCGGCGGGGTCGATCGCTGCGACCCGGTCGCCGTGATGGGCCAACGCCGGCTCCCACTCGCGCATCGTGCCCGGATCAACGATCGAGAGCTGATGGCCCCGCTTGATCAGCCCATCGACAATTCGCTTGGCGCACTGAGACTTACCGCCGCCGGGCGCACCGATGAGCAGCAGACCCGGAGCCCCGCGCCGCTCGGTGGTGCCCTCAAGGTCGATCAGGACCGGGGCGGGGCGCCGCGTGGCCAGGTTGCGGGCCAACAGGATTCCGGTGTCGTGACCCAACTCGGCCGACACCAGCGGGGCGAACCGCGCCCACTGCCGCGTTGTGGTCGGTTGGTTGAACTCCCGGCGCGGGGCTCGTGACTCACTGCCGGGATGACCAAGCTGCCACAGGGCCGTCTGCGCTCCGCGCGGTGCGGCCAGTGCGATGTCCAACTCCTCGGCGAAGTGGGTTCGCAGCTGCGCCACCGCATGAAGGGTGTCCTGTGCGCTAGTCGAACCGACGGCGATGACGGTGGTCGATTCGGTCTCCGATTCCAGTGAACTGGAATACAACTCGGCGTTGTAGTCCTCAGCCGAGGCGTAGCGCTGCGCCAGATCAGCGTCACTGGCCCGCCGGCCCGCCCGCTGATGGGACTGGTCGTTGAGGTTGCGCTGCGCTCGGTCAACGCGCTGCAACGCCTGCTCGCGCGGGCGCACGCTGACGTGCTGAAACCAGTCGATGTCGGCGTTGGTGGGCACGTCGTAGGGCGACAGCAGAAACTCCGCTCGCGGGAACGCCAGCCCGTTGCGGGGCATCTCGGCCACCGCCAACATCGCTTGGTAGCTGTCGGCGGTCTTGGCGGTCGTGATGCGCAGCAACGCCTTCATCGAGGGCAGCCGACGACGCAGCGCTGAGGGCAGCTGGCGGCGGGCCTGCTGGTCCCCTTCATCGAAATGCGCTGGCATATCGCTGAAATCGGCAGCGGAAAGTTGTGTCGGCCCCTCGACGTCATGGGGCCAGGGGTACTGGCTGGCGCCGCGGGTCCAGTGCCGGTGATACAGCCACCGGATTTCGGTGGGGGTGGCCGGCCGGGCTTTGAACTCGCCGGGCAACTGAGACAGCACCTCCTCGGCGACCTCGCGCAAGGCCGCCAAGGTCTCCGGGGCGTCATGGTCACGGCCGATGATGACTTTGGCGGCCTTGGCCGCCGCGCCGATGCTGGCCCGCCCGCCCAGACCTGAGTCAATGGGCACCCGCACCCCGAAGATCGGCTCATAGAACGGCTCGATGGTCAGATAGTTCTCCCATTCGCGGACTTCGCGCACCCACGGGCGGTGCTGCTCACGGCCGTGCCGCATGCGTTTGATGAGCCGGATCGGGTCGATCGGCGCGGAGACACCCCAAAACACCATCCCCGAGGGAAGTTGGCGGACCAGCGGCCGATGAGCCTCGGCGACAGCGCGTTTGGCGTCGTAAGGCTGCATCCCTCCCGGCTGCCCGGCAAGGATGAACTCGGCGTACACCCCACCGCGGGTGAACACGATGTTGTCGACCACCGCCTTGGGCGGTGAGAGCCACGCATCGCGTTGGCCGTCGGCGGCCGCGCGGTGCTGAGTCCCGATGAGGCATTGCATCAGCCACAGCAGCCGCACCAAGGGGCCTGGGCGCCCGATCGGAATCTGGCGGGCAAGGTAGGTCAACAGCGCGGTGAGCGCACCGCCGAACACCAAGATCGCGCCCGCCCCGGAATGGCCGGACTGGAATTGTCGCCAGGCGGCCCACAGGGTCGCCCCGCCACCGAGCAGGAATGCGCTGAAATCCCACACCCGCCAGGGCGAGAGCCACAACCGCGTGTTCTCGTCGATATGGGAGATGAAGATCGGGAAATCCCGAACGTCGGCGTAGACCCGTGCGGTCTCAGGGGTGCTGTTGGGCTGGCTCATCGAAAGGGCTCGCGGATCAGTTCCCGTAGCTGCCGCAGGTCACGCACTGCCCGTGGCGATCCATTGTCTGCTTGGCCGATGTCGCCAGCCCCGCAGCACCCAGAACCACGGCCGCCAGCGCGATCCCGCCGATCAGCCTGCCCGCCGCATGGCCGAAGCCCCGCGACATCCCGGCGATCCCCGCGCCGATTCCGGCGATGATCACCACGATCGACAGCGGTACTTTCAGCGACTCCCACAGCGTGGGGATCGCGGTGATCAGATCACCGGCGGCCAGTGTTGTCTCGATCATGTCGTGCTCACTTTCTTCTCGTGTGTTGGGTTGTGCGTCTTACTTGGCGGCCACGGCGGCGACACCACCGCCGGTGACCACCGGAACCAGCTCGTCTTGGTCAGACAGCGCCGGCACCGGATCAATCGCGGCCACCGACCAGCGCCCGGCCACACCGCGCAACGTCAGCGGGTACACCAGCTGAACCGGCGCGTACTGAGACGTCACGGCCGTCACCTGAACCAGGACCCGTGCGGTGTCCGCGTCCTCGGGAACCCCCGGGGGGGCCTGCGTCGCGGTGATGGTTCCCACCGACACGTTCTGATAGACCCCGCCAAGAGCGACGATCCGCGAATCGGCGGTCACGTAGCGATCCACGCCACCGGCGGCGGTGAGGTAGGCGGTGATGAAACCGGCTGCGGTGGAGTAGGCCGGATCGGATGCGCCCAAGGTGGTCGGATAGGCCAGCGCAAGGGTGGCCCCCGGCCCCGGTCCCATCACGCGGAAAGGCAGGCTCACCGCCCGCGGACCGTAGCGCGACCACAACACCGGCACCCGATACACCGCCCGCGCCGGCGAAGCCGACTCATAGGGACGTTCGGTGACCCCGACGGTCACCGAGAACAGATCGCCGTCCGAATCCCGCCCGGCCCCGCCCTGGTAGGTGACCGCGACGACAGTCGGTGCGCCGATCACGACCGCCGGTGTTGAGGGCAGGTTCAGTTCAGAGGGGTGTACCGACACGAACTGGGTCAGGCTGGCGGCATTGGAACTGGTTGACGTCAGCCACACCGCCACAAAATCTTGGGCGAACGAACTGACGATCGCCGACTGATTGACAATGTCGCGGGCCGGATCGACCACGTTGGCCTCGGAGGCAAACAGCGTCTGCCACAACGCATTCAGACCGCCCAGCACGGCAAGCACAATGACGGCGATGTGGCCGGCTTTGGCGGCTGCCGAGCTCGACGTCGACAACCGGCCCTGCCAGGTGCGGTTGATCTTCACTGGGCCACCGCACCCATCTGAGCGCCCACCGCGCGGCGGATGACCACGCCAAGACTTGCCCGCTGGCGGGGCGCCCAACCATCTATGTCGGCTACGCTGCGGCCGAGCCACTGGTAGCGCTGCGGTAACCCGGCGGCTATCCCTGTGCCCCAGGTCGGGTCGTCGAAGTCCGCGGCCATCCGCGCCACCCCGCCCAGCCCGCCGCCATTGCCCTGCCCGGAAGCCGCACACAACATCGCCGCCAACGGGAACACCGCCATCGAGGCCCACAGGTCGTCATCGGCCCCGTTCTCAAGGATGGCTTCAGCCAGACTCACCGCCCGGTCCATGGAGAAGTCGGCCGACTCCAGCTCACCGACGGTCGCCTGATAGCGGGCGGCGACCGCGCGGCGTTCCCGGCGATCGGCGAGGCGCCGCTTCACTATGTCCGCCGCGACGACGATCACCACGTACAGCAGGGCAACCAGCGTCGCCCACCGCCATGTCGACCACCACAGGTCATGCGTGAGATTCCACATAGAAGATGTCCTTAAATCGCTTCGTGGCCAATGACTTTGAAATTGCTGATGGCGAACGTTGCATCGACGGGATCGCTGTTGGACGGCGAGGAGGATGAGCCGAGCACGTCGCCAGTGGCCGGTGGCAGCAGCGGCGGAACAGTCGGTGCCGCCTCACCGAACACACTGGTCAGACCGCCCCCACCGCCGGTGGGAGCCGCGGTCGCGGGCTCTGCCGGCGGACGTGAGGTTTGTCGGATCAGCAACTGAATCTTGGAGGCCAGGACGCGCTTGACCGGTTGGACCGCTTCGCCATGCACGTTGCCGGTCTGCTGGGTGATCAACGTGCGGTCGGTGTCATTGAACCGGTACTGCACCGTAGTGATGACCCGGTGTTGTCCCCATTGCGAAACACCACTGGCGTCCAGGCCAACCCATCCCGGGGTCAGCGAAATCGCCGTGATCACATAGGTTTTCCCCAAATCAATGTCGATGACCTGCCCGTCGAGGCCGTTTCGCACACAGACAAACGCATTGCGGGGATCGGCCCCGGCCATCGTCTGCGCCGCAGTGGAACCAGCCGGACATGATTCGGCAGCGTCGGCGGTGTATGGCAGCGGCCGATCCGCGCCCACCGCCACCGTCGGGTCCGCGCTGGGAGCGGGTGTGGCCACCGCGACCGCCTGCGGATCACCCAATGACGAGTGCGACTGTGCGGGCCGCTTCTCGTCGCCGCCGGAATAGAACACCACCGCCCCGCCCAGCACCGCCACCGCGGCCGCCGCTGCCAGGCCCCCGATGCCCCAGGCCACCCGGCGGTCAAAACGCGGCGGCCCGTTGGGCGCCGCCGCGGTGATCACGGCGTCACCGCGGTCGTGGTCGTGGCGGGCAGTCTGGTCGTCTACCTCGGTGGCACCCGTGTCGTCGCGGTCTGCCGCCGGTGGGCAGCAGGCTTCGTCGTCACACTCCCCATCGGGATGCTCCTGCCCGTCCCCGTCGTAGTAATCGTGGTCCCCGTCGTCGTCGGAGGCGGCGGGGTCATCGACGGTAGGGGTGACGTGGGCGTTGATCCGTCTGTTGAACGCAGCGTCGCCGTCATCGCCGTCGGACTCATCGACAGCGCCCCGATACCGATCGGTGTCGATACTCACCGCTGGCTCCTATGGGTAAAGGCCCGGCGCGCGACCGAGCTGGGTTGGCGGCGCTGATGAGCAGTCGCCGATGCTGGCTGTGTCGCGTCGGAGTCGCCCTCACCGCAGGAGCCCTCATCGCCGGACGTGGCCTGCTCATCAGGAAGCGGTGTGGGAGTCCAGGTGTGCTGCGCAGGCTGTTGATGCACCGGCGGGAGAGCAACACCATTGTGAGGCAATCCGTAAACATAGTGTGTTGCCGCGTGCATGTCTGGTGTGGCGTGTCCGGTGTTCACCGGATACGCACTGCTCACATTTCCGATTCCGCCCCAACCGGCCGGATGCAGAGGCTGATGGCGGGCTGGGCTGGCGGGCTTCGACACCCGAATCAACGCCACAATTAGGCCGATGAACAGTGCAAAGCAGAAAGCGGACGCCAGGGCAGATGTGACGCCGCCGGGGTTGGTCAGCAACCCCGCCGCGGCTAGGCCGCCAACTGCTAGGCTCGCCTTCATCCTGCTCATAAAGGCAGCATGACACAAAAACGACAAAAGGTAAACACGCGAATGACCGACTTAGTGCCTGATCGGTACGACGACTTGCGTCGAGAGTGGATCGCTGAGCACGCCGGCATCTGGACGACGCAGAAACGGCGGGCCGAATGCCTGAATCGCCAAATCCGCCGACGCAACCGGATGCTGGCCGGGGCCAGGCCCAGCCCCTATGACGACAACACCATCCACCCCCTGTGGGTACGCCGCGCCAACACGCCCGAGGGCTGGCTGGAGTCCGCCATTGCCATGGTCTGTCTGCTCGCAGCACCCCTGGGGTGGCCGCTGGGACTGGCCCTCTACCGCAGCATCGTGCGACTGATCCCCGACCGGCTCCGCGCCTACCCCGTGCTCGCACTCATCGGCATTGCGATCGCCACCGGCACCCTGTGTGTGCTGGCCTACACGCCCGGCCGCGCGGCCGCCACCGCGTTCCTTGCGCCCTACGTGCTGGCCCAGATACCCGCGGCGTTCGCCGCCGCCGGATTCCTGGGCATCCTCAACGGGTGGCTGGCCATCGACGGCTCAGCCGACTGGTGGCCGCTGGCCCCCCGCCCGCTGGACCTGGACCTATGCCTGCCCCTGCAAGCCGACGACTTGACCGGGCCAGGCATCTTCGAACGCATCGACGCTGAACCCCATGCCGACCTCACGCCCCCCGATCAGATCACCGGCTCCCGGCAACCGCTACGCAGGGTCGTCATCGGCTCGATTGTGTGTCTCATCGGGGCCGTCTGGATGACCGGCGCCGTCCTAGCCGGCCTCAAAGACACCCTTATGCCCTGGGTATGACCGCAGTGCCACCAAATCCGTCATGCGGGTAGCGAGCCAACTAACGCTCGGCGTCCGGCTGGTCGGTGCGCTCGACCAGTATCTTTAGCCGAGGCGCGGCGCCATCGAACAGGGGGTGACATGGGGTCAATCAACGACGTCATCACCGCCCTGCGTCAGGCCCCGACCAACGTCGACCGTGGCACCCTGTTCGAGCAGCTGATGGTGCGCTACTTCCAGCTCGACCCGGCCCTGGCTCAGCAGTACGACGAAGTCTGCCGCTGGATCGACTGGCCCGGTCGGGACGGTAAGCCCGACACCGGCATCGACCTGGTGGCCCGGGAGCGCGGCACCGGCGAGTACACCGCGATCCAGTGCAAGTTCTACGAGCCAACCCACACGCTGGCCAAGGGCGATATCGACTCGTTCTTCACCGCCTCGGGCAAGAAGCCCTTCACCAACCGGGTGATCATCTCCACCACCGACAAGTGGGGCAAGAATGCCGAGGACGCGCTGGGCAATCAGCAGATTCCGGTGCAGCGGATCGGCATGGCTGACATCGCCGAATCCCCCATCGACTGGGATATCGCCTGGCCGCAGGGCAACCTCACCATCGAGTTGTCCCCCGCTGAGAAGAAGCAACCCCGCCCCTACCAGGTCGAGGCCATCGAGGCGGTCCTAAACGGGTTCGCCATCGGCAACGACCGCGGCAAGCTCATCATGGCCTGCGGCACCGGCAAGACCTTCACCGCGCTCAAGATCGCCGAGCGGATCGCCGAACAATCCGGCGGCAGCGCCCGCGTCCTGTTCCTGGTGCCGTCGATCTCGCTGCTCAGCCAGTCGTTGCGGGAGTGGACCGCGCAGTGCGAACTGGATATGCGCGCTTTCGGGGTGTGCTCGGACACCAAGGTCGGCAAGCTGCGCAACATCGAGGACTTCAACGTCCACGACGTCCCGATCCCGGTGACCACCAACCCGGCCAAGCTGCGCGAGGAGATGGAGCACCGCAAACACGCCAAGGGCCTGACTGTGGTGTTCTCGACCTACCAGTCCCTGCCCGCCGTGGCCGACGCCCAGGCCCTCGGTGTGGACGGCTTCGAGCTCGTCGTCTGCGACGAATCCCACCGGACTACCGGGGTCACCCTGGCCGGTGATGACGAATCGAACTTCGTGCGCATCCACGACGCCGACTACATCCGTGCTGCCCGCCGGCTGTACATGACGGCCACCCCGCGCATCTTCGCCGACACCGTCAAGGATAAGGCCGAGCAGCACTCGGCCGAGCTGGTGTCGATGGACGACGAACTGCGCTACGGCCCGGAGTTCCATCACCTTTCGTTCGGCGATGCCGTCGAGCGCGGCCTGCTCACCGACTACAAGGTGTTGGTCCTGACCGTCGACGAGTCGGCGATCACCGCCCCGATGCAGCAACAACTCGCAGCCGATGGAGAGCTGCACCTCGATGACGCCTCCAAGATCGTCGGCTGCTGGAACGGCCTGGCCAAACGCGCTGGGGCCACCGCTGACGGCACCCCCAACTTCTTCGCCGACGACCCGCCGATGCACCGCGCGGTCGCCTTCGCCAAGGACATCGCCGCCTCCAAACAGCTGGCGGCGATGTTCCCCCGGGTGGTGTCGGCCTACCAGCAGGCCCTCGACGCCCTGGAAGACGAAGGGCATCCGGTCAGCGACACCAACCGCGGCTTGGTCTGCGATGTCCGCCACGTGGACGGCACCTACAACGCCCTGCGACGTAACGCCGAACTGGCGTGGCTGAAAGCCCCTGTGTCAGAAGGCGAATGCCGCATCCTCACCAACGCCCGGTGCCTATCCGAGGGTGTCGACGTCCCCGCCCTGGACGCTGTGCTGTTCCTACACCCCCGCAACTCCGTGGTCGACGTCGTGCAATCCGTCGGGCGGGTGATGCGCCTGTCACCAGGCAAGGACTACGGCTATGTCATCCTGCCGATCGCCGTGCCGTCGGGGATCGACCCGGCCACCGCCCTGGCCGACAACCAGCGCTTCAAAGTGGTCTGGCAGGTCCTCAATGCGCTGCGCTCCCATGACGAGCGGTTCGACGCGATGATCAACAGCATCGCGCTGAACGCCGGGACCAAGGACTCCGCCGGAATGGGGGGAAATCAGCTTCTCGGTGCGCACGTCGGCCCCACCACCGACGACGCGGATCAGGCGGCCGCCAAACCGTCCCAGATGGCCTTGTTCTCCGTCGGGCAGTGGCAGGAGGCCATCTACACCCGCATCGTCGACAAGGTCGGCACCCGCGTCTACTGGGACCAGTGGGCCGCCGATGTCGCCGACATCGCCGCCGCCCAAGTCACCCGCATCAACGCCATCCTCGGCTCCCCCGACACCGCACCGGCGGTCACAGGCCAGTTCGACCGGTTTTGGAAAGGGTTGCGCGACAATCTCAACGACTCCATCAGCCGCGAGGCGGCGATCAGCATGCTCTCCCAGCACCTGATCACCAAACCCATCTTCGACGCCCTGTTCGCCGGACACGACTTCGCCATCCACAACCCGGTCTCCCGGGTCATGCAGGCCATGACCGACGCCCTCGACGGCCACGGCCTCCAAGCAGAAACCCAACGCCTCGCCAAGTTCTACGACTCCGTACGCCTGCGCGCCGAACAAGTCGTCTCCGCCGAAGGCAAGCAGCACCTCATCGCCGATCTCTACGAGAAGTTCTTCCGCACCGCCTTCAAGAAACAGTCCGAAGCCCTGGGCATCGTCTACACCCCCACCGAAGTCGTCGACTTCATCCTGCGCGCCGCCGACCACGCCACCCGCGAACACTTCGGCCGCGGCCTGACCGACGAGGGCGTGCACATCCTCGACGGCTTCACCGGAACCGGCACCTTCATCACCCGGCTGCTGCAATCCGGGCTGATCCACGCCGAGGACCTGGAGCGCAAATACGCAGCAGAACTGCACGCCAACGAGATCATGCTGCTGGCCTACTACATCGCCGCCGTGAACATCGAAACCACCTACCACGCCCTGGCCGGCAAGACCGCCGACAGCGACGACTACCAGCCCTTCCCTGGGATCGTGCTCGCCGATACCTTCCAGATCAGCGAGAAAGACGACGCGCTAGACCTGGAAATCTTCGCCGCCAACAACGACCGAATCACCCGCCAGCTAGAGACGAAAACCCTTGTCCTGCTGGGCAACCCGCCGTTTAGTGTGGGCCAATCCAGCGCGAACGACCTGAACACGAACACCAAATATCCGACGCTCGACGGACGAATTGAGGAGACGTACGCGAAGCGGTCTTCAGCGACAACCAGAAGGACGCTGTACGACTCGTATATTCGCGCCTTTCGTTGGGCAACTGACCGTATAGGCGACACGGGAGTGGTGGCGTTTGTGTCCAACGGCGGTTGGGTTGACGGAAACACTGCCGACGGCATGCGGCTCTCCCTGACAGGGGAATACAGCCACATCTACGTCTACAACCTGCGCGGCAATCAACGCACCGCCGGCGAGCTCTCCCGAAAAGAGGGCGGCAAGATTTTCGGCGGCGGTAGCCGCAACACAGTCGCCATTTTCATCGGTATTAAAGACCCCCACTACGCAGGCCCATGCGATATCCACTACCGCGACATTGGCGACTATCTGAGCCGTGAGCAGAAACTTGCCCTTATCTCCGAAGCCGGCATCGACAACCTCGAATGGCAGACTCTCACCCCAAGCGCCGAAGGCGACTGGATCAACCAGCGCGACACCATATTCAACAAGTGGCCGCCCCTTGGTGACCGTAGCGACCCACGTTCGATATTCGCGAGCTATTCGTTGGGGCTTGCGACAAATCGAGATGCCTGGGTAGTCAACTACTCTCGAGCGCACCTCACGAAAAACGTCAAACGACTGATCGCCAACTATCAGAGAGCACGCGAGAGTTTCAACGGCTATTGCGAGTCGCGAGGGCTTTCAGCTTCGACAGAAGCAACCGTGAACGAATTCCTTGCAGAACACCCGGATTATTCGCAAGCGAACCACGTCAAGTGGTCGGTCGGCCTCAAGCTGCGCATGGCTCGCGGCAAGGCAATTCGATTCGACGATACCGCTCTTCGATCCACGGCCTACCGGCCATTTAGTAGCCAGCTTGCGTACTTCGATCGAACTCTCAACGAGCGCGTAAATCAACTACCAGCGGTGTTCCCTACACAGCACCACGAGAACGTGGGATTCGTGGTACTCGCCCCGCGCGACGGCACGGATTTTGGCGTTCTGGCTACCAGGCAACTACCTGACTTGTCGTTCTTCACTTATGCGGCACAGTTTTTCCCGCGCTGGGCATACCAGAAATCAGAGGACGACGGTGTCCTTGATTTCACCGACGGCAGCAATGTCGACCATTGGGGATACCGCCGCCTCGACAACATCACCGACGCGATCCTCGCCCTGTACCGCAAGAGAGCGGGCGCCCAGATCACCAAGGACGATATTTTCTACTACGTCTACGCCGTCCTGCACGACCCGGACTACCGGGCTAGCTATGCCGCCGACTTGAAGAAGATGCTCCCGCACATCCCCACCCCAGACACGGCCGAGCATTTCCACAGCTTCTCCGACATCGGTCGCCAACTCACCGATCTACACGTCAATTACGAAGCAGCCGAACCATTCCCGCTCGCAGTTCATCTCAAGCCTCGCTCCGATCCGGCAAACCGAGAGACGTGGCGAGTGGAAAAGATGAAGTGGGAGTCTAAGACCGACCGCTCGACCATCGTCTACAACCCCGCCGTCACGATTACCGGCATCCCCGATCTAGCACACGAGTACATGCTCGGCTCTCGCTCGGCGTTGGAGTGGATCATCGACCGCTACCAGGTCAAGACTGACAAGGCTTCCGGCATCGTGAATGACCCCAATGATTGGTGCGACGAACATGACGATCCGACTTACATCGTCGAGTTGGTGAAGAAGGTCGTTACCGTCAGTACGGAGACAGTTCGATTGGTGCGGGAGCTCCCTGAACATCGAAACGACTAGTGGGGGTATTTCGCGCGGCGCTCACGGCTAGGGCGAGCCGTGATACTCGACCGTATAGGTCGATGTGAACACGCTCTCAGAAACTGAGACGACAACCCCCGCGGCGTTGGAGACCCGCCGCGAGATCGCCAATACCGGTGTGTCCAAAGCAATGCCGAGGGCAGCGGCTTCCTCGGGGCTGGACAGCCTCGCCCTGATGTTCTCGACGACCTGGGGTGCCGGTAAGAATCGTGTCACCAGCCGCAAACGAGCATTGGTGATGTGCGTGGTTTGCGGTGTAGCTTCCGCGCGTGATGAGGGACTTGGATCAGGACGAGCTGATCGACCGGTGGACGCTGGTTGGCGCTGAGCTGGAGTTGGTTTCGGGCAAGCGGGGTGCGACCCGGTTGGGGTTTGCGCTGTTGCTGCGGTTCTATACCGAGCGCGGCCGGTTCCCGCGTGGGCGGGGTGAGATCCCGGATGGCGCTGTCGAGTACGTCGCCCGACAAGTGGGTGTGACGCCCACCGACATCGCGTTCTACGAATGGTCGGGGCGCACGATCGAGTACCACCGCGCCCAGATCCGCAAGGCTCTGGGCTTTCGCGAGTGCGGCGTCGCGGACGCCGACGCGGCTGTTGACTGGCTGGTCGCCAACGTAACCCAGGTCCAGCGCGGGGTCGAAGCGGTGCGTGATCGGCTGCTGGCGTGGTGCCGGACTGAACGGATCGAGCCGCCGTCGGCGGGCCGTATAGAGCGGATGGTGCGGTCGGCGTTGAGCCGCGGCGAGGAGCTGCTGTTCGCGCGGGTGGCGTCTCGGCTGGACGGTCCGGTCAAGGCGAAGTTGTTGGCGCTGGTCGCCGAGACGGTCGACGACGATCCAGACGATGAGGAAGGGCCGACGATCTTGGCGTCGATCCGCTCGGATGCGGGCAACGTCAGCCTGAACACGATGCTGAACGAGATCGCCAAGCTGGAAGCGGTCCGCGCGATCGGCGTTCCGGGCGACGTGTTCGCCGACATCGCCCCGAAGATCGTGACAGCCTGGCGAAACCGCACCGCGGTGGAGGCTCCAAGTCATCTGCGCAGCCACTCCAACGAGGCGACGCTGACCTTGTTGGCGGCGCTGCTGGCATGCCGGTCGCGGGAGATCACCGACACGTTGGTGGAGCTGCTGTGCTCGACGGTGCATCGGATCAACGCTCGCGCCGAGGTGCGGGTCACCAATCAGCTGATCAAAGAGTTCAAGCGGGTTACCGGCAAGGAGAACCTGCTGTTCCGTGTCGCGGAGGCCACGGTGGACGCCGGGGACAAGCTCGTCCGCGAGGTCGTGTACCCGGTGGCGTCGCAGGCGACGTTGCGTGATCTGGTGGCCGAGTTCAAGTCGTCGGGGTCGACTTATCAGCGGACCGTGAAGGCCACGCTGCGCGGTTCCTACACCAACCATTACCGGGCTGGGATGATCAAGTTGCTTTCCGTGCTGGAGTTTTGCTCCAACAACAGCGCCCATCGTCCGGTGCTGGATGCGCTGGTGCTGATCGGCCGCTACGCGGGCGCGGCCAACCTGCGCTACTACCCGCTCGATGAGTGCGTTCCAGCCCATCGCGGGCTCTGTGGTGACTGGGAAGAGCTGGTGTATCAGGCCGACAAGCGCGGCAAACGCCGAGTGGCGCGCATGGTGTACGAGGTGTGCACGTTCCAGGCGTTGCGGGACCAGCTGCGGTGCAAAGAGATTTGGGTCGTGGGCGCGGACCGTTGGCGCAACCCGGCCGAGGATCTGCCGATCGACTTCGAGGAACGCCGGGCAGAGCACTACGAGGCCTTGCGCAAACCGATGGACCCGACCGAGTTCATCACGGCAATGCGCGACGAGATGCGTGCCGAACTCGACTTGTTGCACGACGCGCTGCCCAAGTGCGACTTCCTGGAGATCAAGGACCGCAAGACCGGCCCGATCAAGCTGACGCCGATCTCAGCCGCGCCGGAGCCCAAAAACCTGCGCAAGCTCAAGCAGGCCGTGGCGACCCGCTGGGGCACGGTGCCGCTGATCGACATGCTCAAGGAAGCGGTGCTGCGTACCGGATGCCTGCGCACGGTGACTTCGGTGGCCGACCGAGGGAATCTGCCCGAGGAGGTACTGGCCGAGCGGCTGCTGCTGGCGATCTACGCATACGGCACCAACACCGGCATCCGCGCTGTCGTCGGAGGTGATCGCCACAGCGAGGACGAGATCCGCTACGCGAGAAGGCGCTATCTGAGTGCCGAGGCTGCGCGGCGCGTCGCTATCGAGATCGCCGACGCGACATTCCGGTCCCGCCGCACCGCGTTGTGGGGCGAAGGGTCCACGGCGATCGCAAGCGATTCGACGCACTTCGGGGCGTTCGACCAGAACATCTTCACCGAGTGGCACTCCCGCTACGGTGGTCGCGGCGTGCTGATCTACTGGTCGGTGGAGAAGGGATCGGTGGTTATCCATTCCCAGCTGCTGAACTGCTCGGCCTCGGAGGTGCACGCGATGGTGGAGGGCGCCATCCACCACGGTACAGAGATGACGGTTGAGTCCAATTATGTTGATACGCACGGCCAGTCGGAGATCGGGTTCGGCATCACGAAACTGCTCGGGTTCGACCTGCTGCCACGTATCAAGCGGATCAACAAAGTGAAGCTGTACCGCCCGGCGGCCGGGGAGGCGGGCCTGTGGCCAGGCCTGGGTCCGGCCATGACCCGCCCAATCCGGTGGGACAGTATCGCCGAGCAGTACGACCAGATGCTCAAGTACGCCACCGCGATCCGCGTGCGCACCGCCTCGACCGAGTCGATCCTGCGGAGATTCATGAAGGCCAACGCCACCCACCCGACATACCAGGCGATGATCGAACTGGGCCGGGTCCAGAAGACCATCTTCCTGTGCCGCTACCTGCGCAACCGGGCGCTGCAACGCGAGATCAACGAAGGCCTCAACGTCGTTGAGTCCTGGAACCGCGCCAACGCCGTCATCTTCTACGGAAAATCCGGCGACCTGGCCACCAACCGGCGCGACGAGCAGGAGATGAGCGTGTTATGCCTGCGGATACTCCAGGCCGCCATGGTTTACGTCAACACGCTCATGCTCCAAGACATCCTCGCCGACCCGGAATGGGAGGACGTGCTTACCCCGGAGGACCGACGCGGTCTGACCCCGTTGTTCTGGTCGCATGTGCTGCCCTATGGCGAGGTCAAGCTCAACATGAGTAGCAGGCTCACCCTCGGCGGCAGCTGAACCACCTGCAATACCCCTCGGGGTTGGCTTGGTAGCGGAAACGGGTTCGGTTGTTGCTGATGTGGGTAGTAGCAGCGGCTGGGCGAACGTGATGATGATGACGTTGCGCCCGAGCCAGCGCCCGGGTAGCGATCATCAGATGAGCGCTTCGCCGCGCAGGCACACTGGACTTTCCTCACAGGGCCTCTCAGGTTGGACGGAATGCGATCACTCTTGCGTGGTATCAAATCGGCACCGCCGGGCGCCGCGATGGGCCGCCCGAGAAACGTTACGGTCCGTCGCGGCGAGTCCGCCGCCCGAGCCGGTCGTCGACCGACAGCGTGCATCGCGTTTCCCACGCGGCGGGGCCGAACTGCTGATCATCTTCAGCATCCTATGGACCGGATACACGAGTCGGCGTCACGATGGAGAACGCATTCGATCGTTTTTTGAGCGGTGGGTGCCAGCGTTGGACGCATCGGTTCACCCCGCCGGTGGTGGAAGGCATTACTGCACGTGCTGATCGGGCGGCAACGATTACGTCCGCGCGGACGGGGTGTGGACTTTGCTCTGTCCGTGGGCGCGTAATGCGTCGATAATGCGTTGGGGGGTGGGCAGATCAAGTCTGCATGCGTCACCGATTGGCGCTTTGCCCTGCGGGTACATGACATCGATGCCGTCGACCAGGACTGTGGGTGAGGGATAACGACCGATGCGTTCGATGATGGGCACGTCGAGGCTCAGTGCGCTCAGGCAATCGGTGAGTGTCTGTTTGGCGGCGGCGGCGTTGCGGCATCCCGGCGCGGTGAGCAGTTCGATACGCATGATGCCTACTCCTGTTCCTGCGCCATGTCCGAACCGTCAGGTTCGCGGTGTGGTGCGAGCGTTGCGTGCCTTACGCTCGGGCTTAGACGAGATGGCTCATCAGTGCTGGGTGGACTAGTAACGCGACACCGAGAACGACCAGCGGCGCCGCCGTCCAACGAATTATCCGGTCACCGAACGGGGTGACTTTCTCGAGCCAGATCAGGACTGCTAGCGCCAGCATCCATGCCATCTGCATGGTGCCGAAGGCGATCAACAGCACCATCAGCATCCAGCAGCTGCCGAGGCAGAAGATGCCGTGGCGCGATCCGGCAACGAACGCAGGTACCGGTTGGTCGCGACGCTTTCCGTGCGGGAGGAAGGACGTTGGAGTTCGACAGTGCTGCAAGGAGATTCTCTTGAGTGGGGTGAGTTGGTGCAGGCCCGCGGCGATCGCTACCGCGCCGGCGAAACGGGCGGCCCACACAGATGCGTCTGCCAACGGTTGTTCGAGGCTGCTCCATGCGAGGTAGGCGGGGATGCCCACCGCGCTCCACACGACCAGGTATCCGGTGACGAATACGATCACGGGGATGGTTTTGCCGGTCACGGCGCGGGCGTAGGTACCGACGACGGGCACGACCGCGGGAAGCATCATTGCCGCCATCATCGCCACCCACGCGATGAGGAACGCGACGAACGACATCGACGGCGGGGTGCCCATCGCCATGGTGTCCATCGACATCGACGGCATGTCCATCGACATGGTGCCGTGCATGTCGGCGGCACGGACTACTGACCACCACCAGGCCAGACCCGCCACGCCCAACAGGGCTGAGGGCAACCAGATTTCGGTCCACGAACGTCCACGCAGTGCGCTGTTATCCACTTGCCCTCCTATGGGGTCCCTCGGTTGGCGGTCATGCACTACGGCCAGCCCCGGCGCGGACGCCGGCGGGCACGGTCTGCGCCCGCCACGCCTGCTCGGTGGCCCTGGAGTAGCCGTCGACGTCGCCCAGTTCGGCGCCGGTGTGGACGTCGAGGTCGTTTTCCAATATCGGGCACACGATGGACCGGTCGTGTTCGGTGGAGGCAGGTTCATCGGGTGCGTGGTCGAGCAGGGTCTGCAGGTGGCCTTCGAGGGCGACCAGTTCGGCGATTTGGGCGCGGATTTGGTCAAGACGGGCGTTGAGGACCTGACGCACGTGCGTGCATGGCACCTCGCCGCGGTCATGGATCGCCAGGATTTGGCGCACTTTCTGCAGTGTCAGCCCGGCGGCTTGGCAGCGGTGGATGAACCGCAGCCGATCGATGCTGTCGGGTCCGTAGTCACGGTATCCCGATGCGCTGCGCGGCGGCGCCGGTAGCAGCCCCGAGTCCTCGTAAAAGCGGATGGTCTTGGTGCTGGCGTTGGTCAGGCTCGCCAGTTCGCCGATCTTCATGCCACCCACTCCTTGACTTTCCAGTGCGCTGGAAGGATAACACTGGGTTCGGCTCCACCGTCTACCGGCGAGGGGAGCAACGATATGAAGGGAGTGTTCGCCATCGTGCACGGATTCTTAGCGAAGGCAGCGATTGCCGGCGTGGTAGGTGCGGCGTCGTATGAGGCGCTACGCAAGGCGGTGTTGAAGGTTCCGCTGCGCAAGGCAACTGTCGTGGCCGCCGCCTGGGGCATCCGCGTTGTCCGCGACGCCGAACGCAAGGTCGAGCACAGCGCTGAGCACGCTCGTCTGGGCCTCGCCGATGTGATCGCCGAGGCCAAAGAGCGCGCGGGGCAGGATATCCCACCGTTGACGGTGGCCGACTCAGACAGCGCCACCAGTGACAACTGATGTCCTGCCCGCAACCGACGCCGCCCTGATCATTGTTTCCGATGCGTCGGGTCGGATGCGGGTGCGCGTCGCGGGGTTTGTCGTCGATGCGGTGCGTGCCGTGGCGATCGAGGACTCGGTGGCCAGCGTGGCTGGTGTGCACGCCGTGCACGCCTATCCGCGCACGGCGTCGGTGGTGATCTGGTATTCCCCTCAGCAGTGCGACACCGCTGCGGTCCTCGCGGTGATCGCCGACGCTGAGCACATTCCTGCTGAGCTGGTGTCAGCGCGTGCCCCGCATTCAGCTGATGCTCCTCGGGCCGGTGTGGTGGCCGCGATCGCTGGCGGATTCCGGCGTCTGCTGGGCCGCGGATCCGACCGTGATCGGGCCCCGTCGGGATCATCGGGGTGTGGTGGCTGCCCGTCCGGATCGGTCACCGAAAACCCGTTGCCGCCAGGTGAACAGGACAAGCGTGAGCGGCGCGGCTGGTTGCGGCGGGTGTGGTTGGCCTTTCCGCTGGGGTTGGTGGCGCTAGCGTCGACCATGGTGTTCGGCGCCTACCCGTGGGCCGGGTGGTTGGCGTTCGCCGCGACGGTGCCGGTGCAATTCGTCGCCGGGTGGCCATTCCTCAAAGGGGCGGCGCAGCAAGCGCGGGCGGGGACCTCGACCATGGACACGCTGATCACGCTGGGCACGTTGACCGCGTTTGTCTACTCGACGTATCAGTTGTTCGCCGGCGGGCCACTGTTTTTCGATACCTCGGCTTTGATCATCGCGTTCGTGGTGCTGGGTCACTATTTCGAGGTCAAAGCCAAGGGCAAGGCCCGCGAGGCGATCAGCAAGCTGCTGGAGATGGGCGCCAAGGAAGCCACGCTACTCGTCGACGGCCAGGAGCTGCTGGTGGCGATCGATCAGGTCACGGTCGGCGACCTGGTGCTGGTACGGCCCGGGCAGAAGATCCCGGTCGACGGTGAGGTCATCGATGGGCGGGCCGCTGTCGATGAGTCGATGCTGACCGGCGAATCGGTCCCGGTCGAGAAAACCGTGGGTGACCGTGTCGCCGGGGCGACGGTGAACACCGATGGTCTGCTGACCGTGCGTGCGACCGCCGTGGGAGCCGACACCGCACTGGCCCACATCGTGAGTTTGGTTGAGCAGGCGCAGAGCGGGAAGGCCCCGGTACAGCGGATGGCCGACCGGGTCTCTGCGGTGTTCGTGCCCGCCGTTATCGGTGTCGCCGCCGCGACCTTTGTGGGATGGACGCTGATCGCCGCCAACCCGATCGGTGGGATGACCGCGGCAGTCGCCGTCTTGATCATCGCCTGCCCATGCGCGCTGGGCCTGGCCACCCCGACCGCGATCATGGTCGGCACCGGCCGAGGCGCAGACCTGGGGATCCTGGTCAAGGGCGGCGAGGTCCTGGAAGCCTCCAGAAAGATCGACACCGTGGTGTTCGACAAGACCGGCACCCTGACCCGCGCCCAGATGCAGCTCACCGATGTCGTCGCGGGCGGGCGACGCCAGCCCGATTCGGTGCTGCGGATCGCAGCCGCGGCCGAATCAGGCTCTGAGCACCCCATCGGCGCGGCGATCCTCACCGGTGCCCGCGAGCAGGGCTTGCAGATCCCCGCCGCTACCGACTTCGCCAGCCTTGCCGGGCACGGGGTACGCGCCCAGATCGACGGCCACCTAGTGCTCGTCGGGCGGCGCAAGCTCATTGACGAACACCAATTGCGACTGCCCGAACACCTCGCCGCGGCGGCCATCGACCTCGAAGAGCAGGGCCGCACCGCGGTGTTCGTCGGCCGCGACAACCAGGTGGTGGGTGTGCTCGCCGTCGCCGACACAGTCAAGGACGACGCCGCCGACGTAGTCGGCCAACTGCAGGCCATGGGGTTGCAGGTCGCCATGATCACCGGCGACAACACCCGCACCGCTGAGGCCATCGCCACCCAGGTCGGCATCGACACCGTCCTGGCCGAGGTGCTGCCAGAAGACAAGGTCACCGAAATCCGCCGACTCCAGGACCAGGGCCGAGTGGTCGCGATGGTCGGAGATGGCGTCAACGACGCCCCCGCACTCGTGCAGGCAGATCTGGGCATCGCGATCGGCACCGGCACCGACGTGGCCATCGAGGCCTCCGACATCACACTGATGTCCGGCCGGCTCGACGGTGTCGTACTGGCGATCGGGCTCTCCAGGCAGACCCTACGCACGATCTACCAGAACCTGGGCTGGGCCTTCGGCTACAACACCGCCGCGATCCCCCTGGCCGCACTGGCCATGCTCAACCCGGTCATCGCCGGCGCAGCAATGGGATTCTCCTCGGTCAGCGTGGTGACGAACTCGCTGCGGCTGCGCCGTTTCGGCCGCGACACCCGGCCAACCCCCCAACAACCAACGTCAAAACCGGAACCAAAGCCGGTCCCCGCTGCTCGGCAGGTAACGCCATGACGGTGTGGTCGCCCCCAATCGGCTGGAACCGAGACGGCGGCATCACACACCGCCTCTCCCAGATACGCACCCAACAAGGCGAGCGGCGCCACCGCCTGAGGTAACTCGGTGCAGGCGCCATTGACCCGCCTCAGCCAACAGATCGACACCCGCCTCCGGAGGTCCCCGACATGGTCCACATCACCCGACGCACCGCACTGGCAGCACTCGGCGCGAGCGCGGTATTCGGCATCGGATACGCCCTTTCCGGGCTCCCCAGATCACCCCTGCTGCGTATGCGCCTGACCGACAACGGCACCATGGGGGTCGGCCCCGCGGACATGAGCCTCTACATGGACATGTTCAACCGGCACAACGAGATACGCCGAACAGTGGAACAGATCCCCGGCGGCGTGCGCACCACCACCGAGTCAGACTCACCGCAACTTGCGGCCCAACTGCACCAACACGTATCGAGCATGTATGCCCATATCGACAACGGTGCTGAAGTCATGTGCATGAGCCAAAGCCTGCCCATACTGTTCCGCCACGCTGCCGGCTACCACCGCCAACTGACACTCACACCGACCGGCGTCATCGCCGAGGAAACCTCCAACGACCCCGCCCTCACCGACGCCATCCGCGCCCACGCCAACGAGGTGAGTGGATTCGTACGCGACGGAATGCCCGCAATGATGAAAGACATGATGACCGGTCCCGGCGGAATGATGGGACCGGGCGGAATGATGGGACCGGGCGAACCGTAACCGCAAGCGCGAATCCGACGGATCGAGCCGGCGGCCGAGGACGACCCCAGCAGTGCCACGGCCAGCGCAGCGACGCCCACCGTTGGTGCCATGCCGACCGCGTAGGCCAGGAAGCCGGTGACCAAGTCCCCCCGCCGAAACGTGGTGCCGATCACCGCGAGGCAGGGGGCGATCGTGCAAGACAGTGAGGCTACCGCGTAGGCCACTCCGTATCCGTTCATCGAACGCGGCCGTGCCGTCGGGGTGCCGCCGGAGATCTTCGGCATGACCACAGTGACGTGCCGGCCGGACAGCAGCCACAATCCGAAGGGGTTCGGTCTTGATTGCATTGGCATCACAAAAACCGGGTTCAGCGTGGACTCAACGATCCGAAGCAACCGCTCGACGTGCAGTCGACATTGAAACGACCAGGGCCAGCGTTCCACATCCTTAGAAGCGGAACGACGCGAAACCCCGCCGGTCCGGTCGACCGCGAGCAGGGGACGACCAGGGCCAATCGAACCAGCCGCCGTTCCGGAAATCGTTCCACAAGAAATGTTCCGAAAGCTCCGTACGGATACGAATTACGGTACATTTGCAACAGCATGGCGCCCCCACCACAACGTCCGGCCGGCGGTCTCCAACTCGGCTACGCACGGGTCTCCACCAAAAAGCAGAGCCTGGAACGCCAACTCGATGCCCTCAGCGCCGCCGGACTCCCCGACAAGCGGATCTACACCGATGAGAAGACTGGGACGACCGTCGATCGGCCCGGCCTGACCAAGCTGCTCGAATACGCGCGGCCAGGCGACACGCTCGTGGTCTACACCCTCGACCGGCTCGGCCGGAACCTGCGCGAAGTGCTCAATCTCGTCCACGACCTCAACGAGAAGAAAATCGGCGTGCGAACGCTGGCTGATCCCATCCCGATCAACACCGCTGACGAAGGCATGGGCCGTATTGCCTTCCTAATGCTCGCGCTGTTCGCCGAGATGGAACGCACCTTCACCGCTGAGCGCGCCGCCCACGCCCGCGCCGTCGCCGAAACCAAAGGACGTCGCATCGGCCGACCAACCGCCTGGCCCGCCGACAAGATCGACTACGCCCGGCTGCTCCGCGAACAAGGAAGCAGCCTCGCCGAAATCACCACCAAGACCGGCATCCCAAAGACATCGCTGCACCGCTACCTCACGCCCACGAAGAACCGGCCGTCGCTATCTTCCTAACCCCGCTCGTTTGCGGCTGGTGACACGATTCTTACCGGCACCCCGACCTGATTGGCGCGCTGCTGGACCCCTGCGGCTGCCGGTTCCCGGACGATCGCTCCCCGGCCTTGCCGGGGTGTAACCAGGCCCGCGTTGCGCAGTTCGCCAATCGCCTGCCGCACCGTCATCCGTGCCACCCCGAAGTGCTCGCTGAGCTGTGCCTCGCTGGGGAGTTTGGAGCCTGCGCTGAACTGCTCGGCGTGGATGGCTTCCCGAAGTGCCGTGGCGATCTGGACGTACAGCGGTAGGTGGGACTCACGGTCGCAGCACAGCGGGGCGAGTTGGAGTTGGTGCATTAGGCCGTCGCCTTACTGGCGATGATGACGGCCAGGGCGGTGATGCGGTCGGGCCGAAAGCCGCTCCACTGCGCGGCGGGGGACTGGCAGATCACGACCGGCAGGCTCTGATAACCGAGCGCGGCGAGGCGTTGGCGGGCGGTCTCATCGACGCTGACGTCGACCAGGTCGGAGGGCACCCCCAGCCGGTCGCATGTCCGCTTGGTGGCCGCGCATTGCACGCAATTCGGCTTGGTGTAAATCGTCACTCTCATCAGCTGACCCGTCTCCCTACATCTAGCCCTCACCGGCGGCCGACCGACGTTCCGCTGCCCACAAGCGCCCGAGGGCGGCCAATGTCCGCTGTGGAGATCGGGGTTCCCCGCGGCTTCGCGCAGTGCGCAGCAGCATGTCCACCGCTGTGTCGTAGCGTTGGCGAAACTCGCTCCAGTCCGGGATGGCCACGCAGGTGCCGACCCCGCCCCGGATGAGCAGTCGCGCGTGTTCCCGGCTGGGCGGCAACAGTTCCTGCCAGCGCATTCCGGCACCCAGATCAGAGTTCAGCCCTTTGTGTCCGTCGGCCTGCCCGTAGCTTTCCGGCCGGCGGGTCGTCAGACCGGACCAGTGCTCGGCGGCTTCCAGGAGCTCCACCTCGCGGGCGCCGTACATGATCAGGGCGGCGGGAAAGATGGCACGCAACTCGTCGGCGTAGACCTTGCCGTAGACCGTGTCCAGCTGGCAGGACGCCTGCACTGCGGCCATCAGGTTGATCCCCAGGCCGCGCCCTTCGCCGACGATTCGCCGAAGGCTCGGGATCGGCGCGGTGTTGGGCAATTCGTCAACCACCATGAGCAGCCGGTGCATCTGCTCGCGGCGCGAGGTCTTCTCCCTCCACCGCCGCACGAGTCCGTCAAGCAGCGTGACCGCTGCACCGGCGACCGTTCCGTCCGCGGGAGCCAGCACGAACAGTGTCGCCATCGGGTCGTCGAGGAATGCCGGGTCAAACGCAGAGACTGCCGGACTGTCGAGCAGGCTCATCCGCAGCCACGGCGTGATCGCCTTGCGCATCGTGATGGCCACCGAATCACGTTGGCGGGGGTCGAAGTCCAGGATTCTGGCCATCCCGACCGCCAGCACGGGAAAGTTTCGGCACAGGGCGGCCGCCGTGACCCAGCCGGGGTTGACCGCGTCTTCGGGATCGAGGTTGTCGACCGCCTGGAGCACCCAATCCATTCCGCCCCCATTGCCGTTCGGGCGCGGCGACGCCGCATACAGAAACGCTGCGAGCGGTCCTGCGGCCTGGGACTCCCACACCCCACCGTCGGACACTTGATCAGCGCCGGAGCCTAAGCCGACGGTGGCCATCTGCATGATCGTCTCGGCGATGGTCAGCGCCTCTCCGGGGTTGGTGATCGCGCTGGTCGGATCGAAGTTCATCGGGATCAGCCCGTCGGGGTAAACGGGCCGGGCGATCGGGCGCAGATCAATCAATGCCTTTGGCCCCCAACGGCGTTCCATGATCATCTGACACAGATCGTCCTTGCTGGACACCACTACGGCCGGCCCGTCCCACATCGTGGCCGCCGGTGCCAGGATTCGCCGGGATTTACCTGTCTCGGTGGGGGCCGAGACGAGTACATGCGCCGCTGTTTGTGGCACATAGAGGCGGGACTGTCGGCCGTGGGAGTAGCGGGTCATGAAACCGCAATACGGTGTCGCCGGTGGGACGTAGCTCATGTCGATGCGCCTCTCACCAGGTGCTCGGCCAGCGCTGCTGCACCGAGCGCGGTCGAGGCCGGTCCCGACGGCGAAAGTCGGCGTCGTCTTGAGCCGTTTCGATGGCCTCAACAGCCAGGGCAAGCAGGGCGCTGGGCCAGGCCCCTGCCCGGAGTGCACGGACCATCACCCGCTTCAACTCCGATGTGGCCATGCCCATGCCGCTGCCGGGCTGGTAGCCGCACGAGGCGCACATGTCACCGCCGTGCAACCCGACACGCTCGGCGTCATCGGGGCCGACGATCCCGAACCATGTCACCGCACACTCGGTGCACAACCGCGGGGAGTAGCCCAAATCGCTGGCCTCCGTCCCGCAGGGAAGCCGCTCAATGGGTATGTCGATCACCCGCCGGAAGCCCGCGTCTCCGGGGTGAACAGGTACCGCGGCGACACTACTCATCAGTTCTCTCCTTCTGTGAAATCCATTGCTGCATCACGCAACCGCGTCCGAAGGGACGCGGCGAGTTGTTCGTGGCTGCCGTCGATGCCGATGTAGCGTCGTCCGGTGCGTTGGGCTGCCAGTCCGGTCGCGCCGGCACCGCTGTGCGGGTCCAGAATCGTGGCGCCCGGGCGCGAGCCGGCCAGGATGGCCCGGTGCAGAAGCGCTGGGGGAACCACCGGTCGGGGTGAGGTGGTCGTTGCGGCAGACCGAATGGACCACACGTCGCCGAGGTCGCGGTGAGCGTCTTGTCGCTGTGCGGGCCAGCCGGTGCGGGGGCGGACCGCATCGAGATCGAACCAGGGCCGCGAGGTCTTGGCGAAGACGAAGATGTAATCGTGGCGCCGGGTCAGCCGACCGACGCCGCGGTCGCTGTCCTGCGGGCTCTGCCGGTTCCACACGATGCTGTTGCGCAACATCCAGCCGTCATCGCTGAGGGCCAGGGCCACCCGCCAGGGCACTCCGAGAAGCTGGTGCTGAGCAGAGTCGGCGGTCGCGCTGTAGGCGTCGGCGAGGTGTATCCACGCGGTGCCGTCATCGGCCAATACGCGGTGCAATTCGGCAAAGAGCGCCCGGAGTCGTTCAACATAGCCCCGCACCTGAGCCCAGGGCGGCGCCGGCTGACTTCGAACAGACCGGTCAAAGCGCGGAGGGCTGGTGATGATGCACTGGACATGCCCACTGGGCAACGACCGCGCCACTTCCAGGCTGTTCCCGTGATAGAGCGTGACCTGTGCATCGGCGAAATAGCTTCTCGGGCAGGGTGATTGCGCCGCAGCCACACCGCTTCCGGCACGGGCTGGCCCCATCGCCATCTCCCTCCCGCGTTCCCGGCGCGACCCGGCCGGGCCGCCCACCCCATCGTTGCATAACAACGCAGATCCGACAATAGTGCAACGCCTGACTGTTTACTATGTGTGTCATATCGTGTGTGGACGCGACCCTGCTGCACCGCCTGTGCAGCTGGACCCAGCAAGACCCACGCGCCAGCGCGGCGCGCTCCGGCTCTGCGCCGAGCACCAGGGGTCACCGGCCACGGCAGCAGAACACCGGTGCGTGGACACGCACAATCGGTGGCCGGTGCTACCCAGAGGGCTTGGCTGCCAAGCGTTTTAGGTGTGGGACAGCCATTCAAGAGCGGTGATGGAGAACGGTGCGAGGATCGCGTACCGACGGCGTACGGCGGTCACAATCCGATCGAAGGTGACGTCGTGACGGTCCCGGCGTTCGCTGGTGTCGAAATCGAGGTCGGCATCGGTCAGGCCCAGAGATGCCGGGCGCACGCTGCCCCGCTCCCCCGCCGCGGCGATGAACTCGATCCGATACCGCCCCTGGTAGTCCCACCGCGGCGGCCCACCGTCCACCACCGCCGGTGTTCCCTTCCACCGAACCGGGCAATACACCACGATCTTCTCCCCGGTGCGCTGGTGTGCAAACTCCGCGGCGCAGCAGTCCAGTGACCCGATCGGCAGTGGATAGCTGATGTCGTCGATGTTGTTGGCGGTGATCGCCTCCCAGCTCAACGTCACCGACGTGGACTCCACCCAGTCGCTGGCCTGGGCACGGGCAGCGTCCCACAATTGCTCGACCGCAGCGCGCCGCTCAGCATCCTCGGGACCACCCAGCAATCCGGCCGCGCGGGCGTGTGCGCGCAGTTCACCAAGCGGGACGCCCAGTGTGCGGGCGGCGTAGTCCTCGGTGAGCCCCTGGTGCCGCAACGCCAGATAGCTCAGACCCATCAGGTCGTTCTCCACCAGTTGCGCTTCGCGGGTACCGCGCCGGGCTTGCCCCACCGCGGCGGCCGCGGCGTCAATGGCGATACGCAGATGCCCCGGAATCTCAGCCATACGCAGCGGACCGCAACCCCGGTGGTAACGCCTGACGCAGGCCCCCCGCCAAGTCGTCACGAGTCAGCAGCGAGATCGTCTCATCGCTGATGTCCTCGCCGAGGGCGTCGTCGGACAGGTCGATGTCGTGCAGCCCTAGCTCACTGACCAGCCGCTCATCGCGCAACGCCTGTGACGCCTCGATCACGTTGCGCACAAACCGCGCGTTTCCGAGTGTGTCGATGGTGCGGACCACGTCACCGTCCTTGGTGAGGTGCTGTTCCTGGTAGTAGCGGGCAAAAGGTGCGGCGAACACCGCCTCGATCGCCTCCGGTCCCACACTGTCACCGCTTTGGGCGATGATCGCCTCGGCGATCGCCATCAGCTGATCCGGCGGGTAGGACTCGAAAGCGATCACCGTCGGAAACCGGCCCTGCAAGCCCGCATTGACGGCCAGCACCTTCTCAACAGCGCGCGGGTATCCCGCCGCGATGAACACCGACTCGTCGCGGTGGTTTTCCAGCCACGGCACCAGCACCCCGAGAATGCGCTCACCGAGGGCGTCTCCCCCGTCGTAGCCTCCCTGGATCAGGTCGCCGAACTCATCGAAGAACACCGTCGCCCCGATCCCCTCGTTGAGCAGTGCGACGATGTTCTCCTCGGTCGCCCCCACCCACTTGCTGGTCACGTCGCTCTTGGTGATTTCGTGGACCTCGGCGCGCGGCAGCAGACCCAGCCCGCCGAAGATTTTTCCGACTGCCCGCGCGCTCTCGGTCTTGCCGACACCCGGCGGGCCGACCATCAACATGTGCCGGCTTCTCGCCGGGGTGGGAATCCCCTTGCGCCGCCGCAACTCCCGAGCGATCGTGCTCGCCTTGAGCGCCCTGATCTGCTGCTTGACAGCATCCAGGCCGATCATGCCCGCCAGCGTCTCCTCGGCGGTGGCCAGGCTCTTGCGGGCCGTATCGGCGTGCTCTGCGGCCGCCCGCTGCGCTGCTGTGGTGGCCGTGGCCGGGTCCCAGCGATCGGTGCGGCTGTCGATGGTGGCGGCATCGGTGAGCTCGAGTGCGAATGTCGGATCGGCCATCGCCTCTTTGGCACGGGTGAAATCCGGCCAGCGCACCGCGATGTCGGTCAGCAGGGCGTGGGCGCTGTCATGGTTGCCCTGTGCGCGTTGCACCAGCGCACGACAGAACCGTGCATCACAGACGATCGGATCAGTGGCCGACAAACTGTCTTCGGCCCGCAGCGCCGCCGTTGTGGCCCGCTCGAACAGCCCCAGATTCGCCGCGGCGAACGCCTCCAACAGGCTTGCGGCACGCGAGACATACAGCTCCATCCACGTCTCACAGCCCGATACCGCGCTGAGCACATCGGGCCACCGCCCGACCCGCGCAGCCAGCACACCGCGCACATAGTTGACCGACGCACCGGCAGGCATGGCCGCCACGACCTCGTCGGCCTTGCTCCACTGGCCGTCGTTGACCAGCGCGGCGGCATAGGCCAGCCGCGCCCCGGTCGGGTCGATGATCGGGATACGCACATACTCGATGTCAAAGGTGGCGTTAAAGGACTGCGGCGTGAGGCTCAGGGCGCGCAGATCGGCGCCGAGGCGGCCGGCGGTGTCTGCCAGATGTTTGAGCGTCGACAGTGCGGTGTCGCCGGCGGCGAGGCGCCCCAGCCACGCATCGGCCATCAGCGGGTCGTTGTCGGTGGCCACCCGAAACACGTCCAGTGCCCGCCGTGGTTGTTGGGCAAGGGTTTTCGCCCCGGCCGACAGTGCCTGGCGGCTGGTGTCGGGGCTCACCGTCGCCCTCGCGGCCCGCGCAGGTGGGCAATGGCTTGGGCTTCGTTGCGGGGGCGCATGATGCCCAGTGGGATGTCACGTCCCGGGGTGCTGACCACCAATTCGGCTTCGGAGATTTGCCGGATCACGATGTCGCAGTCCACCGCTGGTGAGGCGGTCAGGCTGACCAGCGCATGCCCGCGTTCGCCGGTGGACACCAACCGCTGCTGTGCTGCCTGGCCGTCGGCGACCACCACGGTCGGGGTGATGCGTGGTTGCCCGCGCTGTGCCAGTTCAATCCGGTACTCATCGCAGATCGGCGCCCAGACCTGTGGCCGATCGGTGTGGATCAACACCACAGCCCCCGTGGCGCTGGCCCGCAGCAGCAGTGACTGCACGACGGCCAGGTCGGCGGCGATGGCGATGCGGGTGAAGCGCAGCGGATCAGTCAGGGGCATCAGATAGGGGACCCCGGAGCGGGCCATGCCCAGCAGCACCCCGGTGGGTCCGATCGGAACCTGCAACGCCGGTGCCGCCGCACCAGCGGCGGTCGGGGACAGTGTCAACTCCAGCGCACGATCCCCCAAGGGCATCGAGGACAACAGTGCCGGCAGTACCTGCCCCGGTGTGGAATGGGCTGTCGACAGCGGCGGGTGTGGAATAGGGCTGCGGGTGTGCACCCGCACCAAGGCGCCCATCGACACGTTTCCGGCATCGTCGTGGGTCAGCCGCACCAGGGTGACCGTGGTCGTCGCCCGGATCGTCCAAAGATCGTTGAGCAGCCGCGTGGACACATCCGCCCCGGCGATCCGGTAGGTGGTGATGTAGTCACCGCCCACGCGCAGGTCCGTCCACCGTTCCTGGGCGCGGGTGAGGTCCAGGTCGTCGAGCAGCGCCGCGGTCGCAGCGCTGATCTGCTCGGCTCCGCAGGTCACGGCGCGACATCCCGCCCGAACCGCGGCTTGGCGGACCCGCTCGGTGGCCGCGGCCACCGCAACGGCGACATCGCCGCGGTAGGCCAGTGCCCGCAGGCATGCCTGCGGCGCCAACCGCAACACCAGCCAGGTGCGCCGCTGCCCCACGGCCGGGCGGTCACCAATGATCTCGTCGTAGCGGGGGGTGTAGCGGCCATCGGCGGCGGTGCGCCGGCCCACGGCCACCACGTCGATCGAGTGCAGTTCCAGACCGCCGAATTGGCGCAGCAGCTGCCCGGCCACCTCCAGCGGGACAGTGTCGGTGCCGTCCACACCGTCGGCGGCCAGCACCGACGGTGCGTAGGACCGTCCGTGCAGGGCGATCATGGTGATCGCATACTGCCCATCCCAGCGCATCCCGACCGGCCCCACCCCGGGCAGCTCGACAGTGACCGGGTCGGGCATCGCCACCGCAGTCCGCCACGTGGTCTCGGTGCGGGTACGCCGCCGCAATTGCACCGCCCTGGCGATCCATCCCGCCAGGGTGGCGTCCCGATAGGCCAGGGTGGCTGCCACCAACACCGCCGCGGCCAGCACCGCCCACACCCACCACGGCCCCCGCCACAGCCCCACCGCGACCACCCCGAGGACTGCGGCGACGCATTCTGCCCAGACCACATGGCGGGCACTGCATTTCCACTGCCAGCGGGGAAGCGCCCCGCCAGCGCCCCGCCGGCCGGACACCTGGCCGCCGGGTGGGTCGTCGCGGTCGGGCTCGACCTCGACGGGCACCGTCACACTCATGGCCGCTCCTTACGGGTCAACTTCACCAGGCCGATCAGCAACGCCAGCAGTGCCACCAGTGCGCCGGTTCCCGCGATGGCCATCACCATCGGCCCCCGATCCGGCGGTGGTGGCGGTGGGGGCAATACCAGCGGCGTCGACACATGCTCATTGGGGCGCACTGGCCCCTCGGCAACGTCGGCGTTCAGCGCCGCCAACGGGTCGATGGCCCCCCAGCCCATCCGGTTGTCCACCACCGCCGCCGGGGAGTGGGCGGTGGCCTCGATCCGGCGAATCACCTGCGCTGCTTTCAAATTCGGGTACTTGGCGCGGATCAACGCGGCAAGCCCGGAGACGAACGCTGCGGAGAAACTGGTGCCGTTCATTGGCTTGAGCCGTCCGGCGTCGGCGTCGAAGGTGCCGTTGATCACCGCGCCCCGCTCGTCGAGTCCCTGGATGAAGACCCCCGGTGCGGCAGCACCCACCCATGGCCCGGACAAGCTGATCTCGCGGCCGTGATCGTCGATGGCCGGCGCCCCGGTGCCGTCGGTGGCGCTCACCGACAGCACATAGTCCGAAAACCACGACGGCGTCGAAATGGTCACCACGCCAGACCAATTCCGGGGGTCTTTGGGATTGGCGGGGTCAAGGTCGGGATTCTGGGCGCAATCCTGATTGGCCACGTTCCCGGCGGCCGTCACGATCACCATGTCTTTGTCGACAGCGGCGTAACGCAGCGCCGCACCCAACGTCGTCTGGTCGACCGGTTTGAGGACTGGAACACAGGCGACGATCGAAATGTTGAGCACTCGAGCACCGGAATTGGCGGCATGCACCACCGCCCGGGCCAAGGTGGACACCGTGCCCGCCCGGCGGTCGGAGGCAAAGTCGCCCGGCGACGGATTGGCCGGCACATAGGCTTCCGAGGATTGCCGGATCGAGATGATCTCCGCATCGGGGGCCACCCCGGTGAACGCATCGCCTTCGGCGGGCTGCCCGGCGATGATCGAGGCCACCACTGTCCCGTGCGAATCGCAGTCACGCAGCCCGTCCTCACCGGGAACGACGAAATCGCCGCCGCCGCGCACATGAGGCAGCCGCGCGGACTCGTTGACCCCGGTGTCGATCATCGCCACCGACACCCCGCCGCCGCGGCCCGCCGCCTTCCACAGCGCCGGGATGTCCATGAACTTCTGCGACGGCCCGGGGGTGCCCAGGTCGCTGCCGGGGATAACACCGGTCACCGCGCAGGTGTGCTGCATACGCAGCGGTTCCTCGGGGCCAGGCTCACCGTCGGCGGGAACCGCGGAGGCATCCACCGACGGCGGGGTGATCGCCCCCGCCGGGGGCACCGACAGCGCGGTGGCCGCCGCCAGCTGGCACACCGCCGCCGCAGCCAGCACCCGCCGCCCCCACCGCCACGGGGACCCTCGCCCGTCGTGCATCAGTGATTCCGGGCCAAGGAGAAGATGTTGAGCAGCCACAGCGCCAGCGGGACGATCAGCACCGTCAACAGATATTCCACCCATTCGACGGCTTTGCGGAACACCGGTGAGAACGAGCGTCGCGGCACGATCGCGGCGATGAGCAGCGCGGCCAGCCCCACGCTCGCCACTGCGGCGGCCAGGCCGATGCTCAGCCACGGATTGTGCACCACCACCGCGTATTTGATGCTCACCGCCGCCACCATCGCCAGCGCGGTCGCCACCACCACGACCGCCGGGAACGGATCGGCAAAGGCGCGGCCACGGAACACCAGCACCGCCGCGACCACCGCGACGAACACCGTGGCCAGGCCCCAACGGCCCTGCCCTGGTGTCACCGCCTGGGCGGCCCCCCACACAAAAAACGGTGCGGTGGCCGCGACGACGGCCCCCAAGTAGCCATTGGCCGCGGCCGCCGCGCGTGTCAGCGCCGCGACACTGGGCGTGCCCTGGGTCTCAGCGGCCACCAACGCATCAGCGGCGATGTCGTCGGCGTCGTCGAACGTCAGCTTGCCGGTGGCCGTGGGAAACGGCGGCATCGGTATCGCCGCCATCCGCGCGGCCAGCGTTTCAGCGCTCTTGAGCACAAACACCGCCACCACCACCGCGGCCGTGGCGGTATAGGGCATCGACACCCCGAGGGCGTGCGCCGCCGCGCAGGCGAAGACCCCGATGGCCGACAGCGTGATCCACGCCAGGACGGTGGGTGTCGCCGGGGTCAGCTTCCACAGCGCAGCGGCGATGACCGCGGCGGTGGCCGCGGCGAAGGTCACATGCCAAGCGCCGGGGTGACTCGGAGTGGCCGCGGCGGCAGCCGCACTGCCGGTGGCGATCGCCGCCAGCCACAGCGCGGTGGCCACCACCAACTCTCGGCGCCGCCACCACACCAGCATGCCGCCCAGCAGCAGCACGGCAGTCAAGCCGGCGATGATCACCGCCGGCCACACATTCCAGTTCTTACCGGCCGCGAGATTGACCAGCCATGCGTTCACACCCAGTCCGCCGGCCAGCACGGCAGCCAGCGCGGCGGTGATCGCGGCGAACCGCAACGCGGTGCTGTCGGTCAGTGCGGCGAAGCGCTGCGCATTGGCCCGCGCGATCGCCGAGGAGGCATTCTCGATCACCGGTGTGATCCCGACAGTGGTGTCGGCGACCTCCAGGATCAGCAGATCACCGTCGGTGACCTGCTGGGCAGTCAAGCTCTGGGCGCGATCGAGCCGTTCGCCGTTGATGCGGGTCAACACCACCGACCCGGCGCTGATCATTCCGTGCTCGTCAGCGGATCGCAGGGACTCTCCCGGCTCAAGCAGGACACGCAGCATCGCATCGACCACACTGGCCACCGATGAGGTCGCCGGCAGCGTCAGATCGGTCTGCCGGCCGCCGAAGAGCACCGCCACCCGGACCTGTTCACTGAGGCGGGTCCGATCGCTGCGCCGCACCCCGGAGCGCTCGGTCCCCGTCACCGCGGCGGTCATCGCTGGTCCTGGCGGGCGTCACGATCCCCAGCCGAGGCAAAACCGTCGACCAGGCTGGCAGCGGCCTCGATGTAGGCCCGTCGGGTGGCCGGGGCCAGTCGGCCGGAGTCGATCGCCCCGGCGTCGTTGAGATGCGGATCGAACGGCACGCTGTGCACCGCCCGCACCACCCGTTCGAAGTCTTCGTGCAGTCCCCGCACGGCTTCGGAGGGGGTTTTGATGCGGTAGATGTTGCTGATCACCACGACCGCTGAATGCACCAGGTGCGGATAGCCGTGCGCCAGAAGCCAATTGAGGGTGTCCGCCGCACCGGCGGCACCGTCAAGGCGGGTTGTCGAGGGCACCACGACCGCATCGGCCATGCTGAGCACGGCGTGGGTCACATCGTCACGCAGCTGCGTTCCGCAGTCGATGATGCCGATCGGGTATTGGCGTTGCAGCTGTGCCCAGGCGTGGCGAAGCGCCCGACCTGTCAGCACCTCGTCGCCGGGATCACTGGCCAACACCTCCAGGCCCGAACTGGTGTCTTTGCCCAGGTAGGACCGAAAGTCGGCGTAGGCGTACAGGCGCTGATCGGCGATCAACCCGCGCCATGTTCCCGTCGACGGTTCGTCGATGCGGCGGGCGAGATTGCCGTTGGCGGGGTTGGCGTCGATGGCCACGACTTTGTCGTCGCGGTAGTGCGCCAATGCTGCACCGATCTCAGCCGCGGTGGTGGTCTTGCCGGTACCGCCCTTGGTCTGCATCACCGCAATCACGTAGGTGCCGCGCAGATTGACCTTGATTCGGCGGATGAGGTCGTTCCACTCCCGTTCGTCCTGGGAGAGCCCAAGGTTGATCCGCGTTGCCCGAAGAACCTTGCGCCGCCATCCGGTCTGAGGTTCGGGCTTGTAGGGACGGGTCAGATCGGCCTCGCGGATCGTGGCCCGCATCGAGCCGACCGACAGGCCGCCGATGTCCGCGGTCGGGGCGGGCCGATCGGCGCCGATTCTGTTATCGGGATAGGCGCCATTTCCGCTGCCATAGGACGGGCCGGGCCACCCCGGCCGCCGAGGCGGGGGCGCCCCGGCACCGGCTCTGGGCGGCCCGCCGAATCCACCCTCGGTGGGTGCTGGCCGCACGGCATGGCGAGCTCCACCGGCGTAGGGCGCGGGGGCCGGGATGCCGGGGACCGAGATGATGACGGTGCCACCATCGGGTTCCACCGCTGCCGGGGGCGGTCCGGCGGCCGGTGCCTCGACGGGCATGTGGCCGTAATCGTCTGGTCCATCGCTGTCGGGGGCCACCGCTGGGGTCAGCGCGCCATCGGCACCGATGGCCTCACCCTCGTGCGGCTCCTCGGTCCACCGCCGGTGAAAGTCGTCGTCGTCGCTCATGGTCTCCCCGCACTCGTGGTTATGCGCCGCCGAATCCGCGCCCTTGTCGTCCACACGATCCTACAACACATAACACACAAACAACACATTCCGTAAACACCTAAAGTGTGTTGTTTTTAGCGGAGTCGTGATTGGCCCTGCCAGGTCGTGCCCACCACATCCAACAGCGATCGCAGCGCAGAGGCCCCCGCATCGACGGTGCCGGGAACAATCTGCATCCACCAGGCCTTATCTTCCCCACGAATCGGCCCGGTCACCACGCGCCCCTCGACGGTATCGGTCACCGCCGCCGACGCCAGCCCGACATGATCGCCACGCGCGTCATGGACCACCACCGCAAACGAGGCTTCCATCAGCGGCGCATCAGCGGCCAGCATCACGATGCGGCGTTGCTCGGCACTCAAACCCAGCCCGCCCAGCACCCCACCCGGGCTCTGCGCCCCGCCGACAACAGCGGCCAGCCCGTCCACCAAATCCGCCGACTTCACCGTGATCGGCTCAAACTGTGCCGGCTCAACCGCCGGCCCGCACAGCGCCACAATGCTCTCGTAGAGGCCGCGCATCGACGACCCCACCGCCCCGATCTCCTCGATCGTGATGTCATCGGCGCACCGCGAGACCGCCACGGTCACCGCGTCACGACGGACGACGACCAACCGCATCTGGGCATCCCCGCGGCGCACACTGACCGACAGCTCAATATCGGGTGCCCCCAACGCCTCCAGCCACCGCGCAATCGTGGGATGCACCGTGTGCTCGTCGACAAGCGCCCCGGCCTCCCGCAAGATCGCCACCCCACTGTGGGTGGCAGCACTCGGCGGACCACCGGCGCTGACATACGGCCGCAGCATCAACGCGGCAGGCAACATCTCCACCCCGCACAGCGCTTGCATGATCCACACCGCCTCGCACGTGGTGGTCAACACCGTCACCGGTGGCGGGCCGCTGTGGGCCGGCGCGGAACGACGCAGAAACGAGGGGGTGCTCACCGGTGCAGTCTCCTTTTCGGCGAATAAGAGGGCTGGCGCGGACAGACATCGTCTTTAGCGCCACAGACGTTTGTGGCCCGGCAGAGATGCGGCTAACCGCGCTCCCTGCCGGGCCACATGCCAAACACCGCTATCGCGGGCCGTGCTCAGTGATACTGCGCGGCCGACATCAAGTCGGCCTGCGTCTGGGCCTCGTTGGCCTGCGCCAACGCCAGCCCCGCACGGTTGATCGTCTCCTGCTGCTGGGCGTAGAGGTGATTGACCGTGTTGATGGCGTCGTTGAACGCCTGCGACCCCTGACCGCCGAAGTTGTCGGCGCTGGAACGCACGATGCTCAGCGAGTGCTGGTGATTGGCCTCGGTCTGCGTGGCAACCCGAGTGATTTCGGCGGCTGCATCGGCGATCGGCCCAGTCGCGTAATGAACAACTCCTGTATTGGACATATTGTCGTGACCTTTCTAAATGGTTTCGGTAGGGCTCAGACCGTGAGCGAGCCGACTTGGCTGATCAGGTTGGCGTTGTCGTCGTCGGAGGACTGCATGATGGTGGCGTTGTTGTGCATCTTCTGCGAGTGATCGGCGAAGTGCGTACTCATCCGGTCACCGGCGGCCCGCAGCTGCTCACCGACGCCAACCATGGCCGTGGCGGCCGCGCCGCTCATGGATGCCGGCAGCGCGTCCATCGTGCTGGCCAGCTGGTTCATCAGCGAGGCCTGCTGGTCAGAGACAGCCTGTAAGCCTTGGGCGTCGGCGGCGATCCCATCGAGGGCGCCGTAAATTCCGTTGGGCATTGGTAATTCCTTTCACGAATTGTGTTGAGGGTCTTGTACGCGGTGTTGTCGTGCGCGTCAGGGCAGTTCACGTTGTTTTGGCGCCGCCCCCTCCCCCGGAATGGAACTGGGCTCCCCCGGCCCCGGTGATGACCGGGATTCCGGTGGGCGCCCGGTACAGCGCGGCGACCGTCGTCAACGGACTGCTCTGCGCGGCGCGCACACCCTTGCCCTGCTTGTCCTTGTCCTGCTCGTTGTGGGCGCCGGCCATCATCGGCCCCATCATGGAGCCGCTGGACCCCATCCCCGCCGAGCTTCCCGGCCCGAGCCCCGCCGCCCGCGCCTCGGCCAGCCGCGACACCGCACCGCCTTCTGCTGGGGCCGCCGAGGTCACGGTGGAGGAGGCCCAACTGGCCGGTCCGCGCAGCGCGGTCGATCCCAGCCCGCCGATCCCTCCGACACCGCCGAACCCACCGCCAGCACCGCCCAGCCCGGCGGCCCCGCCGCCGAACCCACCTGCCCCGCCGCCGAACCCCCCGGCGCTCATCAGGGTGGCGGCCACCGGGCCGCCGGCGCCGGTCGGCGCGGACAGCCAGCCCGACGCCGACCCCGCTTCCAGGGAATCCAGGCCGCCGTTCATGCCACCGGCCCCGGAGAACATCGACATCAACGGGCTGATCGCCTGCTGCACACCCGACAGGCCGCCCCCGCCGCTGCCGAGCTGTCCCAGCGAGCCGCCCATCGACCCGATCTGGGACAGCGCCGGCATGAACGACTGCATCGCCGACATCGGATTGGCGGCCGACTCGGCAGGCGCAGACTTGTCTGCCGGGGCCTGCACCGCAGGCGAGGGAGCATTGACCGGTGTGGCCGTCGGCGTCGGCGGCGGCATCGGTGGAATCGCCTGCACACCAGCGGCACTGGCCGCGGCGTAGGCGTATTTGTTGGAGGCCGACGTCACCCAGTAATCGGCATAGATGGCGCGGTTGAGGTTGATCAGCGGCGTCAGCATGCCCAGGAAATTCGCCGACTCGAGCGCGGCATGCTCGGCCTGATTCTCGGCGATCTCAGCCGGAGTGGGGGTAGCGGCTTTCAGCGTCTCAAACGCCGTGGCGGTCTGGGCGATCAACGCCGACGAGGTGGTCAGATGTGCGGCGGCCTGAGCCTGCCAGAGCAGGTTGGGCACATTGGACAGCACCGCCAGCGAGCCGGTCGGGTCGGGCCAGGCCGCCTGCAAGGCGGTGGCCACGGTTTCATGCCCGCCGAGCATCCCCACGATCGCCGCCGCGATGGAGTCCAGTTGGGCGGCCGCGGCGGTCATCGTGGACGCCCCCGGACCCAACCAGAATCCCGCCGAATTCGTTTCCGGCGGATCAGCGGCCCACCCTCCAGCAGCTACCATGCGGTCCTACCCCCTGCCCCGGCGCGGTATCAGACGATCGCGCCGAGCGTGGCCGCGTTGAGGGCGTCGCTCAGTGTGGTGATCGCCGAGCTCATCCCCACCGACACCGCGTATTCGGTCTGCCAGGCCGACGAGGTGGCCAGCATCGCCGCCGCCTGGGCGGTGACCTCGGCGATCTTGGCCTGGTTGGCGATGCTGATCTCCTCAAGGCCCGCCGGGAGAACTTCGCCCCCGATGGCGCCCAGCTGAGCGCTGTGGCCGACGGCTTCGCCGGCCAGTCCGGCGGTCGTCGCCGACCCGCCCAGCACGCCTGCGGCTTCGCTGTAGATGAACCCCATCGCTATCTCCTTTGCCGAGGACTCGGTAACGCCCTGCAATTATGACACAGATGCCTAACCAAGTAAACATTTGATTGTTTCACTGATGCTGCACGGTGCCGGTCGGGACAGAAATACGCCCTGGGCAGCCCCGATCTGCGCCTCCTCTTGCTTTATACCCGCCGAACGGGGGGTAGGGCGACCTGCATCAACTGGCCCCCGAGTTTGCGGTAATACAGCTCGCCACGCCCCGGTTCGCGGATGGCCGCCCGCACCTGGTCGATGATGATCTCGGACTTGAGCCCATCCATGACCAGCGCCCCGGCCCCGCCGGTGTCCATGGCCTGAATGACCTTGTTCATCCGGCCCTTGGCGTACCACTGCTCAGATGTTGTGGCGGCAAGGACATGCAGGTCGATGCGCTGGCCCTGTTCAATGGCCGACACCAGCGGGGTCAGCACCGAGGTGTTGGTGCCCGGCACGGTCAGCAGATTGAGGTCATCGACAATCACAAACCACTTCGGCCGCACCGGCTTCCAGTCTTGCTGCTGTTGGGGGGTCAACCCGGCCGGAGGTTTGCGCTGCAACGCCAAACGCGCCAATTCCGTGGCCAGCGCCGTGGCCTGTTCGGCAGTGTTGACATACACCTTGCGGTACTCATCGGTGACCGCATCGGCCAAGTCGTAGGACGGGTCGATGAGAATCACCTCGGCCTGAGCGGGTGTGTAGGTTTCCATGATCGCCGCGCACAAGGTCCGCAAGACCGTGGTGCGCCCCGATTTGCTGGACCCGGCCGCATAGAAGTGCGGCGCGGCCAGCAGGTTCACCCCGACCGTCGACATCTCCTGCTCGCCGATCCCCAGCTTGAGCACCCCGGGCGGGGCGGCGGGCAGATCGTCGTAGCCCACCTCAGCGGGCAGCACCTCCAGCTCGGGGGCGCGGCCGTACCCCAACTGCGCCCACCGCTGCTCGATCGCCGCCGCCGTGGCCTCGTTGGCTTCCTGCTCGGAGGGCAGATCACAGAACTGCCGAAGCCGCGGCACCCCCACCAACATGTGATTGACAACCTTGCCGGACCGCACCAGTCCCCGGCCAGCCTGATCGGTCGGTACCTGGTCGGCGACCTCCCGATCGCCCATCTGCGACTGGTTCTTGTCGGCCATCCGCAACTCGATCCGCGACAGCTTGCCCTCAAGGGTCTGCTTGATGCTCAACCAGGCGTCGTTGGTGACGATCACGTGAATGCCGTAGTTGATCGCCCCCTCGGCCAGGGCCACCACCCGATCGTGCACATCGAGCAACTCGCCCTGGAACGCCTTGATGTTGTCGATCACCAGAAACACATCGCCGTGACCGTCCTCGGGCACCCCCCCGGCCGACACCCCGAACTTGCGTGACCGGAATTTGGCCAGGTCCAAGCCTTCGACACCCCAGGACCGCACCCGCGCCCGGAAAATCCGCTCCACCTCCGAGACGATGCGACGAATCTTCTCGTCTTGGCCCCGCCCCGCGATCCCGCACACATGCGGCAACCCCGCCATACCGGCCAACTTCCCGCCGCCGAAATCGACGCCGTAAAACTGGACTCGCTGCGGGCTGTGGGAGATCGCCAGCGTGGACATCAGCGTCAGCAGCGCGGTGGACTTGCCCCGCTGAAGACCGCCCACGATCCCGACGTTGGCCGACCCCACCGGCATGCTCACCAAATCCTGGGCATGGCGAAACGGGTCGTCCTCGCGGGCGAAGGGCACCACCAGCCCCGCGTCGTCGCTGAACTGATCCCAGCTGCGCCCCCAAAACTCCTGAGCTATCTCATCGAGGGTGATAAACGCCGTCTCATCAAGGGCGGGATGCCACAGCTGATGCACATGGCGACCCGAGCCGTACTTCGCGATCTGCTCCACCAGCACGTCCAGCACGCGCGGAGCATCGGCCGGGATCACCTCATCCTCACCGGTGTCGCCGTCGATGAGGTCCTCGTCAATGTCATCGGGCAACGGAGCGACCTCGACGCCAAACCGATGCACGTCGATGAACGCACCCTCGGCACGGCGTTGCCGCGCCGAGGTTTTCGGCGGCACGAACGGCCCCGACAGGTAAAACGACCGATACCGGGTGTGTTCGCCGTCCACCACCAAAAACGCCGACCCCTGCGGCGCCCGCTTGAGATCCTCAAACGCCCGCGCCGACCCGATCGCCGCCCGCGACTCCGCGGCGTCTTTGACCTTCATCCCGATCCCATAGGTCTGCTGGGCGATCAGCCCCTGCATCTTGCCGACCTCGGCCCGCTGGGAGGCATTGAGAATGTGAATCCACAACGACCGCCCCAGCCGGCCCACCTCATCCATGACCTTGGCCATCCCCGCCCGAAGATTGAGCAGCTGGGAAAACTCGTCGAGCACCAAAATCAACGCACCCAAGGGCTCCAACTCCGGGCGCACGGTCTGCCGTGCCCGCTCGTAGTCGCGCACACTGGCGTACCCGGCGACTTTGAGCGCCTCCTGGCGCCGGCTCAGCTCGCCGCGCAACACCATCTCGAAGCGGTCCAGCTTGTGCAGCGAGCTTTCCAGGTTGCTCACGATGCCCTGCACGTGCGGTAGACGCTCCAACCCCGAAAACGCCGACTCGCCTTTGAAGTCACCCAACAGAATCTGAACGGACTCCGGTGGATGCTTGATCGCCAACCCCAAAACGAAGGCGATCAGATGCTCGGACTTACCTGACCCCGTCTGCCCGACCATCATCCCGTGCGGTCCGACCCCGCCCTCAGCACCCTCCTTGATGTCCAGCCACTCCACACGGCCCGACACACCCTTACCCAGCGGCACCCGAAGTCGCTCACTGGCCGAGAGCTGATCCCACAGCGGCCGCGGGTCCCACACCCGCGCGTCAGTGATCTCAAACAGGTCCACAAAGTCCTGCCCGGCCTGGGACTGGGCGGCATGCTCGGCGAGGAACCTCGCCGCATCATCGCTCGGAGTGAAACGCGCCAACGCCCGGGCCAGCACTTCGGCCTCCGACACACTCAACACATCGGGGCTTGCCGCAAACCGCAACCCCCGCTGCTGTTGCACCGACACCTGCACCATCAGCTGATCTCCGTTTCCTGGGCTGCCTTGAGCAGATTGCCGACATCATCGACGATGAACGCCGAATCGGCGTTGGCCAACAAACTGTCCTGATCACCGGTGGCCTCCAGCACCGACACTCCCTTAAACCCAGTCCCATCCAGAATGGGGGCGCAATTGGCGCCGGGGTAGTCCACCACCACCACCAGCCAACTGTCCGGCCGCGCAGTGCCCTCCATATAGGGAGCCCACCGATCCCGGTGGCGCAGCTGCTCACCGAAGCGATCCATGAATGCGGCCACATCATCAAAGATCAGACGACTAGGCCCCGAGGCGTCGACAAACTCGCTATCGGCGGTGTGCGGCAACCACTTCGCCCACTCCCACGAACCGACGTCATCGGTCACGATCGCCACCGAAACCACATCGGGACCGTGAAACACACACAGCTGGCACACCAACGCCCGCAGTGTGCCCTGCACGACATCGCGGCGCTGCCCGTCATCGAAGAAACTCCAGCCGATCTGGTCAAACAGATGCAACGGCCGGGCAATGTCGTGAACAACGTTCTGCGCCAACAGGAAATCGCGCGCCGCGACCGCCGTCGTGGTCTCCCGATACTGCGGTGGCGGCACCTTCAGCGGCGGTGTCAGTTTCTTCTTCAACCGGGTCACACCCACCCCGAGGCGCACATGCCCAAAGTTCGACCTGTCGGCGGTGCGTTCCCACATCCGCGGTGTGCCCACCAACGTCAACAACGCACCCTCTCGGGGATCGGGGTGGTGGTAGGTGATCTCACGAGCCTGCCCCGCCGCGGCGGCATGCACTTCGTCGCGCAGCTCGTCGAGGCGTCGGTGATAGTCGGCCCGCTGTTCGTTGAGAACCGACGGCCGATTCTTCTTCTCTCCCCCACCCCGGTTGCGCAACATCATGATCATCGACATCAACATCACCGGGAAGATGAACAATCCGCCGGTGATCGACCTGGCCCCACTGGTGTACATCAGGACCATCAGCGCCACAGCACCCCCGACGAACAGCAGCATCCACACCCACGTCGGCGGCCGCGAGGCAACCGGACGGCTGATCTCGGCGGGATCGGGCACGATCAGCGCACCCTCAGGGGCCGCCGGTCCGGGAACCTGCTGGCGAATGAACCCGATCTTGGTCACGGCGTACCCCCTGGCGATTTGGTATGCAACACAGCAACATTCGGGTCAGGCTCCAACGTGTCGTGCTGTGTCAACGCCGCCGACTCCGACAGGGCAGGCCCCACCGGCAGCCAGCTGAGCAAGGCCCACGGCGCCGGTGTCGGGGCCAGCTCCAAGCCCAATGCCCGGCGCGTCTGCTCATCACCGTTGCCGGCCGTCGGAATCCCGAACCGAACCCCGTTGTTGCCGATGAACCACAAACTCTCACCACGCGGAGAACTCGGCTCCATCCCCGTCACCTTCACGAAGTTGGCCGAATCGGCGCCGATATACACCTCATCGGCGACATCAGCGCCAGCCGACACCAACGACACCACCCGCTGCTCATCACCGACCGGGATCGGCAAACGCCGCCCCGACACCGTCGAAACCTGCGCCTGCGGAGCGCCACTGGTCTTGCGCCACATCACACACGTCACCGGATCAGACTCCTTGTCCAGCAAGCGAACCGGCTGCGGAGGATAGATCGAGGTATCAAAGCCGGTCGCCTGCGGCAAGGTGGCCACCGCCGCCGCATTCGACGCGATGGCCTGCGCCCCAGCCACCAGCCCCGCATCAATGATCATCGTGGCCACCGTGATCGGAACCCGCTGCACCCCCGCCGGCAGCGCGACAAAAAACTGCGGGTCACCAGACACATCGGAGACACGCAGCACACTGCCCGACACCAGCGGCAGCTGCGCCGACGAATACCCGATCGGGCCACCAGGATTAGGCACCCCAGGAACCTTCAGCGGCGCGGTCGGAATCAACGCCTCATACAAGGCCCGCGACATCGGGGCCGGACGCACCGCACCGACCTGTACCCCCAGCGCCAACGTCACCGCCTTATCGGCCAAGTCGATCGCCGAGCGGTGACCATCAGTGACCAGATAAGTGTCCCCCTGATAACTCATCAATACCGCCTCGGGTGAGGCAATGCCATGCGCCCAATCACCGAGCGTCGGCGTGCCGGTGATGACCGCCACCCGGGGAACCACCTGCGACCCCATCGACCCGAGCCGGTCACACAACGCCCATCCGGTATCGGCCGGGGTGCGCGGCTCAAGATCATTGGGCGCACCCAAAATCCCGACAACCGGCCCAATCGGATACTCGCGGATTTTCGCCATCGGCACCAGCCGCGGCGCGGCCGCCTGCCCCACGATCAGCCGCGCCGAGGTCAGATTCAGCGCCGGGTGCATCACCCCATCGACATTGACATAGAGCTCACCGCTCTCACGGGCGGCCACGATCTGCTCATTACCGATCTGCCCCATCGGCTTCAAAAACGCCATGATGAAACACAATCCGATGACCAGCACACCAATAACACTGCTGACCAACAACGCCGCCGACGAGTTCTTCGACGGATCATGCACCAGACGCACATTGCGCCGACCCACCGCCACCGCAATGCGGTGACGCAGAAACCGCCACCCGCTGACCTGCTCCAGCGTCGAATAATTCAGGCCAGTGGGCAACGACGGCGACTCGTTGCGCTCCTTGTTGCTCACCGCCGCCTCCGATCGAGGCCACAGGCAATCCAGTTGGACTCCATCACGCGCTCACAGACACCTTTCATGTGCGGGGTCACCTCGTGCGCGGAATCGGGCGCACGGCAATGTATTCCGACGGCATGGGCGCGATCCGAACCACGTCCCCGGTTTGCGGGGCGTGCACAACGGAGTTGGGTCCCAGCGCGAGCTGGACATGCCCGGGGCCAGAGCGTCCACCCTCGCCGAACGACCACTTCGGAAAAATCAAGTCCCCGGCGCGGACCTGCCCCGGAGCAATCCGGATGCCGTCCCTGATCTGGGAGTAGGTGTCAGCGCCGAGGTGAACCCCCGCTCTGGCCCAGGCCCATTGAGTCAACCCCGAACAGTCGAACCGATTAGGGCCTTTGGCTCCCCACACATAGGGGGTGCCCTGCTTGCTCAGCGCGGCGATCACCGCCGTGCGGCCCGCCCTGCCATCCCCTGACCCCGACCCCGCCGGCGATGCGGGCTCGCCGCTGAACTCATCCAGCCCGGCATCGGAATAGCGCCCCCGCCCCGAGGATGACGAGGCCAGACCTGCCATGCCCGACAGCGGAGTGGCGCCCACACCAGCCAGCCCCGCCCCGGCCATCGGCATACCACCCCCGCCCATCCCCATCATCGGCATACCGCCGCCGCCCATCATCGGCATGCCCATCGGCATTCCGCCCCCGCCGCCCATCATCGGCATGCTGCTCATGGCGGGCATCGCACCGCCCATCGGTGTGGGGGTGCTCATCGGCATCCCGGCCGGCGACA